>MDTE01092485.1_pt1 | contig 13505 bp, 11 predicted proteins | sample 811231 | NCBI WGS metagenome assembly MDTE01 (sample SAMN05326651, study PRJNA326480) | marine metagenome | isolation source: seawater | place: Indian Ocean: Red Sea | collected 2010
GTCATGGTTCTATGGGTAAAGAAGCATTAGCAAGAGGACTAAAACATGTCGAAGTTCCACATATAGTAGTAAATAAAAAATTGATTTTTAATGTTTTTAGTAAAAAACTTAATTATGCTAATTTAAGAAATTTTTTGATTTATTACTTACAAATGCCAAATAAAAAATATTTTCAAATTTATAAAAAAAATAATTCTTCAAATATATATTATGATGAGCAAAATAAATTATTTAAGCAGATTATAAAAAAAACATTGTTACTTCAAAAAAATTAAAATTTAAATGAATATATTATTTAATTTAAAAAAATTTTATAATCAATTTCCTGAAAAATTTAAGAAAAAATCTTTACTATTTATTATATTATTAGTTTTTTCTTCATTATTAGAAACTTTAAGTATTGGTTTAATTTTTCCTATTATTGAATTTGTAATTAATGGTAATTTTTCTGACAATTTTTTAGGATTTAATGTTGAAAATTTTTTTAGAAATAAAAAAAATATTCAAAATTTTATTATTTTCATAATTTTATTATATTTTTTTAAAACAGTTTATTTAGTACTATTTAATTATTGGCAACTTAAGTTTTCTAGAAACATCTTTAAACATTTAAGTGTTAAACTATTTAAAAAATATTTGTTTAGTTCAATATCTCTTCATCATAAAAAAAATTCCGCAGTATTATTAAGAAATATTTGGGTAGAGTGTCTAAATTATGGAAATTGTATTGATTTAATTTTAAAATTAGGCGCAGAATTGTTAATTGTTTTTTTTATAATAACTTTATTGATCATAGTTGAACCAGTTATAACCTCAATAATTATTTTAATTTTGGTTTTTTTTGTATTTATTTTTTACTTGTTAACGTCGAAAAAAATTTTTCTTTTTGGTGAAAGAAAAGTAAATTTATCAGAAAAAGCTTTTAAAGTTTTAGCAGAATCTTTTAACGGTATTAGAGATATCAAATTGAGTGCTACTGAATTTTCTTTCATTGAAAATTATAAAAAAATTTTATCAAAGTTTGTTAAATTTGGAAATTATCAAACTGCTATAATTCAATCTCCTAGAATTATTTTTGAATTTATATTTATTAGTTTGATACTAACCGTTTTATTAATATTTATTGATACTGAAAAACAACCTTATAGTTTTTTAACTTTAATGGGTATTTATGCAGTTTCAGCTTTAAAATTGATACCAGGAATTATGAGAATACTTAACATGACTCAAGCTTTGAAAGGATTAAAACCTTCAATTGATATGATTGATAAAGAGTTTGAAAGTGTTGAAATTTTTAAGGAAAAAATTAATGAAAAAAATAAAAATTTTCAATTTTCAAAAAATATAAAATTTCAAAATGTTAGTTTTACTTATGATAATAAAAAATTTATTTTTAAAAATTTTTCTGGAAACTTTTTAAAAAATAAAATAATTGGAATTTCTGGAAAAAGTGGCTCAGGTAAATCAACATTGGTGGATTTAATAACTGGACTTTTAAAACCTAATAAGGGTCAAATTTTAGTAGATGAAATGATAGATATTCATGATGGAAATTTGTTTAACTGGCAAAAAAAAATAGGATATGTTTCTCAGCAAGTTTTTTTGTTAGATGACACTGTAACAAATAACATTGGTTTTGGATTTAATGATGAAGATATAGATATAGGTAAAGTTCATAAAGTTCTAAAAGATGTTCAGTTATATGATTATTTTAACTATCAAGAAAAAAAATTTCAAACAATTGTAGGAGAACGAGGTGTAAGATTATCAGGAGGTCAAGTGCAAAGGATTGGGATTGCAAGAGAACTCTATAGGGATCCAGAATTGATAATTTTTGATGAATCAACTAGTGCTCTTGATTTTAATACTGAAAATCAAATATTAGATAGTATAAAAAACTTAAGAAAAAATAAAACAATTATTATTATATCTCACAGACAAAATACTTTGAAAATTTGTGATGATATAATAAATTTAGAAGATAAATAAGTTGTTTGTAATACTCATCCAAAGTTTTTAGAAAATATTAAAACAAATATTATATGTTTTAGTGTTTATAAAAATTTATTAATTTCTTTTATACTATTAATAGTGTATTTTGTACTTCTAATATTTTGGTATCCATATTTTGCGTAAATAAATTTAATACCTGCATTTTTTGCAGTTCTTTTATCAACTTGAGTATCCCCTACATAAAAAACATTATTTCTATGTATTTTTAATTTTTTTATTAATTTTGTTATTTGCCATGGATTTGGTTTTCCTTTTTTTCCTTTCATAGGGCAACAAATATATTTGAAATCTAGTTTAAACTTCTTTAAAATAATTTTTGTTCTATTAAAATCTTTTGAAGTTAAAATTGCCAGGTAGTAATTTTTATCTAAATTTTTTAAGACTTGTTTAACACCTTTAAATAAATTTATTTCATTAATTTGTTTAATAGACTCATTTGAATATGATAGAAAAATTTTGCGCTGCTCTTTCTTTATTCCTAATTTAAGTAAAATTTTTTCGAAAGGTAAACCTATATTTTTAAAGTATTCATTAAACTTAATTTTTAAATTATGTTTTTTTTTTACATAATTCCACGCATAATTCATATTTTTTTTGCTATTTATGATTACCCCATCCAAATCAAAGATTATTAATTTTGTTTTAGGTTTCAATTTAATAAAATTTTCTATATTTATTTTTTGGCATTACATCTATTGCTTTAAGAACATCCTCATTAATATCTACAGAGAAACTTGTGCTTTTACTTACAAATGTTCCAATATTCATGTCTAGTTCTATAGCTCTAATTAGCTCCACATTTTCTTGCTTTTCTAATCTCGTTACTTTTGAATTAGCAAATTTTTTTAACGCTTCAGGCTTGAATGAAACAATTGATAAATCTTTAAAATATGTAAAATTTTTTGAATTCTTGTAATCAAAAGGAATTTTAGCTCTACTAAAATAAATTATTTTATTTTTTTTACTAAAAATCACTTTAACTAAATTTTTAGCTTCAGGGTTTCTTGTAATCATACAAGGCACAACTATGTCAAATTGTTTATTTTTTTTATGAAATTTTACTACTTTATCTATATCTATTGGATCTACTAAAGGTTCATCACCTTGAATATCAACAACTAAATTTATATTTTTAAATTTTTTAGCAACCTCATATATTCTCTCAGTCCCATTTTGATGTTTCTTTGAAGTTAACATCGCCTCTCCACCTTGTTCCTTAACAATAGCTGCAATCTTTTTTGAATCAGTACAGACAATAACTTTATCAATACTTTTGGACATTAATGCTCTTTTAAGAGTGTGAATTATTATTGGAAGTCCATCGATATCTAATAAAGGTTTTTTTTTAAGACGTCTTGAATTTAATCTTGATGGAATTAAGCCAAGTATCATTGAGAAACAAATATATATTTAAAAATTTTCAAGCAAAAATTAACTGCAATAAATTTTTTTAGTGTTGTTTTTTTTAAATTCATTTATAAATTCAAGTTTTATAGCTAAATGAGTAATTCATGCAACTTAATTCTCAATCTTCAAAATAACAACACAGAGTATCCAAAGTATTTTAAGAACATTTATGATAAAAACAGAATTTTAAAAAAAAAAATATTTATAGAATGGATAGATTTAATCTCAAAAAAACAAAAATCAAATATATTTTGGTGGTCACTAAACCATGTTTCAAAAAATAATTATTTAAATAATTTATATCATAATTTTGTACTACTTGAGTCTGTAAAAAAGTTAAAAAATACGAATAAATTTAATACTATAATAATTGATGAAAATATTTATGAAAACGTTAAAAAAATAAAGTTTAGGTATAAAAAAAAAATTATAATTAAATCAGAAAATAAAAAAAAAAAATTTTTTATAAAAATTTTAAAATTTTTTATATATAAATTATGCTTAATTTGTTCATTAAAGCTGTTTCCAAAAAAAAAATCTTTAAACAAAAAAAATATTATTATTGATTGTTTTATTTCAAATTTTGATAATCCAGAAAAAGGATTTATATATAATTTAAGAATGACTGGGTTTATTAATAAAGAATATTTATTTGCCCCCACTTTCGCATATCTTAATTATTTTAAAAGATTTATTTTAGCAATAAAATTGTTTTATAAAAAAAATCTTTTGATTAAAGAACGTTATCTTAATATTTCAGATATTTTAAAAGCCTTTTCAATTTTCAGATTTGCAAAAAACTATAATCATAGAATAAAAAAATTAAGTAATTGGAATTTCGAAGAACTAGTTTATTCTGAGATGAAAAATTTTGATCAATTTGAAAGTATAATAAATTCAGTATTAAACTATTATTTTGCTAAAAATTTAAAAAAAAATAATTTTAAAATAAAAAGATCTATAAATTATTTTGAAAATCAAAATTTAGATAAAGGTTGGAATTTAGGATTCAATACATTTTATGGATCAAAAATTAATATTGGTTATCAAGCTTTCGCACATAAGCCAGAGAAGTTTAATCATTCTCCATCAAAAGAAGAAGTGCTTCAAAAACTTTGCCCAAAAGTTATATATGTTAAAGGCCAGGCTTTTATAAAAATTATAAAAGAAAATTACAATAAAATAAGATGTTACCAAGGTCCTAGTTTTGTAAACTTCGATAAAAAATATTTTAATTTTAAGAAAAGAAATAATTTTTTATTTTTACTCACTGGTGAACCTTTGGAAGATGAATATTTGATTAAACAAATATTTTTTTTTAAAGAAAATAATAAAAAAAAAAGATTTGGGATTAAATTACATCCAATTTCTAATATTTCTAAAAAAATCAAAAATAAATTATTGAGAAATAATATAATTATCTACAATGATATAAAATATTCATTAGGAATATCTGAAATAGTTATAAGTGCAGGATTGACGACTTCATTAATAGAAGGATTAATCTATAATTGTAAATTAATTGTTTTGAATAATTCTGCATCTGATATATTTTTTTTTAAGAATTTATCCATTCCTAATAAATCATACACACTTGTGCAAAATTTGAAATTTAAAAAAATTAAAAAATTAAAAACTCTTAATTTAATTGAAAAAAAAAAGATTATAGATAATTATTACTCAGTTAAATCAGAAAAAAATGTTAAAGATCTTCTAAATATTTAAAAATTGTGAATAAATTGTTGTTAAAAAAGTTTAGAAATAAAAAGGTTTTGATTACCGGTCATACAGGATTTAAAGGTAGTTGGTTATCAGCTATTTTCTTATTGTTTGGGGCAAAAGTTTTTGGAATATCAAAAGATTATCCGACTGATTTTTATAAAAAACTAAAATTACAAAAAGTAAAAAACCACATTTTTGATTTAAAAAACTTGAATAAAACTAAGAAAACAATAATCAAAATTAAACCTGATTATATTTTTCATTTAGCAGCACAATCAATAATTAGCAAATCTTATACCAAACCAGTTGAAACTTGGAATTCAAATTTAAATAGTTTTTTAAATGTTTTAGAATCTCTAAGAACTCTCAAAAAAAAATGTAATGTGGTTATGATCACGAGTGATAAATGTTATTTAAATGTAGAAAAGAAAAAAGGATATAAAGAAAGTGAGAGGTTAGGAGGATATGAAAATTATAGCGCTTCAAAGGCGTCGTGTGAAATATTATTTAAGTCTTACTACCATTCATTTTTCAATAAAAGCAAATTTATTCAAATTGCTACAGCAAGAGCAGGAAATGTTATTGGAGGAGGTGACTGGTCACAAAATAGATTAATTCCAGATATTATAAAATCTTTAAATAAAAACAAAAAATTAATGATTAGAAATATTGATTCAACAAGACCCTGGCAACACGTTTTAGAACCATTATTCGGTTATATACACCTAGCTTTTAACTTAGGAATTAATAAAAAACTTAGTGGGGAATCTTTTAATTTTGGACCCTTTATAGCTAAAAATTATACAGTTGAAAAAATATTAAAAATTTTTAAAAAAAATTTTCATAAACTTAGATGGGAAAAAAAAAACTCTTTATCTTTTAATGAGTCAGCTTTACTCAATTTAAATTGTAAGAAAGCATATTTAAAGTTTAAATGGAAATCTAAATTAAATTTTTATGAAACAATTAACGATACTATATATTGGTATAAAAATTATAAAAAAGATGGAGTAAAAAATATAACATTTAAACAAATTAAAAATTATTTAGATAAGATATGAAAGTCGTTATTTTAGCAGGGGGGTTAGGTACAAGATTACCAGAATATACTCATTCTATTCCCAAACCCATGGTTAAGATAAATAATAAACCTATAATTCACCACATAATGAGTCATTATGCAAAATATAATTTTAAAAATTTTTATATTGCGCTTGGCTATAAGGGCAGTGTTATTAAAAAATATTTTAAGAAAAAAATTAAAGATTGGGATGTAAATTTAATTGATACTGGTAAGTTAACGATGACCGGTGGTAGATTAAAAAGACTTAAAAAATATCTTGGAAATGAAACATTTCTTATGACTTATGGGGATGGTATTTCTAATATAAACTTAAGTAAACTAGTTGAATTTCATAAAAAAAATAAAAAACTTATCACTCTATCAGCTGTTAGACCCCCTGCTAGATTTGGAGCGATAAAATTACATGGAAATAAAGTTAAACTATTTAAGGAAAAATCAAAATTAGATGAAGGATGGATTAATGGTGGTTTTTTTGTAATTGAACCAAAATTTTTAGATTACATTAAAAATGATAAAACTTTTTTAGAGAAAGAACCATTAGAAAAAGTAGCAAAAAAGAATCAATTATTAGCCTTTAAGCATTATGATTTTTGGCAATGCATGGATACAAAAAGAGATAAAGACTATTTGGAAAAAATTTTAAAAAAATAAAAATTTTGAAAAAAAAAATTTTAATTATAGGGGGTACAGGATTTTTGGGTTATAATTTAGCTTTAAAATGTTTAAAGAATAATCTTCAAGTAATCAGTTTATCAAGAAAAAGACCTAAGAAAGAAAGATTTTTAAAAAATGTAAAATATTTATATGCAGATATTTCGAATAGTAATAAATTAAAGAATGTTTTAAATTTTGATCCTAATTATGTTGTTAATTTTGGTGGAGATGTAGATCATCACGGAAAAAATACTTTAAAAAGTCACTATAATGGATGTAAAAATTTAGCAAATATTTTTAAAAAAAAAAAAATTGAAAAATTTATCCAAATTGGAAGTAGTGTTGAGTACACAGATAAAAAATCTCCTCATTCAGAGCGTATTCAGAATATAAAAGTTCATAAACTAAAATCCATATATGCTAAAGCAAAATTAAGTTCTACTTATTTTTTAATAAATCTTTTTAAAAAAGAAAATTTTCCTGTAATAATATTTAGACCTTATCTAGTATATGGACCTGGTCAAGATATAAATAGATTAATACCATTTGTAATTAAAAATTGTTTAGAGGATAAAAGTTTTCCTTGTTCAAACGGTAAACAATTTAGAGATTTTATTTATATAGATGATGCTATTGATATTATTTTTAAGTCAATAAAAAATAAAAGAGGAATAGGAGAAATTTTTAACTTATGTTGTGGAAAACCCATTAGAGTAGGCGAAATAATTAAATTTATTAAAAAAAAAATTAAGAAAGGAAATCCTAAATTTGGTTTAATACCTCTTAGAAAAGATGAAGTTATCAAATTTTACGGAAATCCTCAAAAGATAAGAAGTTTTTTTAATTGGAAACATAAGATAAATATAAAAAAAGGTCTAACACAAACAATAATATTTTATGAAAATTATTTTAAAGAGAGAAATAGATGAATTACTAAAAAAAGATTGGAAATTTTTAGAGGAAAATAAAAATATTTTAATTTTTCAAAAATTTTCATGGAATTTAAGTTGGTTGAATGAAAGTGATAGATATAAAAATATTCTAATAATAATAGTTTATGAAAATGAAAAACCTTTAATTATTTTTCCATTTTGTATAATTGAAAAATTTAATTTCAAAATCCTTAGATGGATAGGTTATGATATTTCTGATTATTTGGGACCTATAGTTAATAATGAAAGGATAATTAAAAAAAAGGATTTTGAGATTATATGGAATAAAATTTTCAAATTAATTAAAAATGAATGTGATTTGTTATTATTAGATAAACAAGTTAATGAATATTTTTTTCCTAACGATTTTATGATTAAGAATTTGAATTGTAAAAAAACAAAAAATACTTACAGAACAGATTTTTTAGGATGGGATGAAACTAAAAAAAATAAAAATAAATCTTTGCAAAAAATTAGATGGGCCAAAAAAAAACTAACAGATATTGGTGAACTAAAGTTTATTGAAAAAGTTGATGACATCAATGAAAGACTAAAATTAATAAAATTAGCTATAGGATGGAAAAAAGAGAAAAAAGATGAGTCAATTTTTTTAAAATCATTTTCTGAGAAATTTTATTCCAATGTAATTGAGGATAATAATTTAATAGTTTCTGGATTAAAACTAAAAGATGAATTTATCGCAATTAGTTTAGGTTTTATAAGTAATTCAAATTATTTCTATTTAGTACCAGCATATAAAGTTAATTCTGATTTAGCAAAATATTCACCAGGAAAAATTTTAATGATTGAGTTATTGGATTATTTTAAAAATCAGAATTTTGAATATTTTGATTTTTGTGAGGGTCAAGAGTCTTATAAAGAAAGTTGGGCGAATAATATAATTGATATGATTTCATACATAAAACCGACAAATTTAAAAGGTTTAATATTAAGTATTTTTTTAAAAATTAGAAATTATAAATAGAAAGAAAAAAATTGCTTAGACAAATAACAAATTATTTCGCAAAAAAAAATTTTATAAATATCTTATTTAATTTTTTAGATATTGACACAGTTTTTTTGAATTATCATAGAATTATATCAGATGAAGAATATTTTAAGAATAATAGACCAGATAATGATCTAATAGTTTCTAAAAGTATTTTTGAAGAACAAATAAAATATCTTAAACAAAATTTTAATATTATTTCCATAAACGATGTAAACAAAAACTTAAACTTAAAAAAAAAAATAATAATTACTTTTGATGATGGCTACCTTGACAATTTTGTAAATGCATTTCCAATATTACAAAAATATAATTGTCCTGCAATAATTTACATTGTCACAAGTTTTTTAAATAATAAGAATTATCCATGGTGGTTAAAAATATGGAGAATAATTGAGGCAAATGAATACCTTATTTATGATCAAAAAAAAATTGATATTACAAATAAAAGCTCAAAAATTAAAACATACAGTTTTTTATGTGAAAAAATTATTATGATGAAACATTTTGAACAAAATCTTTTTTTAAATAAAATAAGTAAAGATTTGAATAATCATACAATTGGTAAAATAAATGAATTTTTGTCTACAGATGATTTAATTAATTTAAGCAAGAATGAATTGATAGAAATAGGATGTCATACTCATTATCATCAAAACTTAAAAATATTAAACGAAAAGGAACTTAATGATGAAATAAATAAATCGAAATTAATCTTAGAACAAATATTAGGTAAAGAAGTAAATCATTTTTCGATACCGTATGGAACAAATAAAAGATTTTCAAAAAAATCTATAGAATTATTAAAAAAATTTAATTTTAAAACAATAGTAACAACAGAAAGTGGTAATTTTAGAATCAAAAATATTTTTAGAATTCCAAGAATTGGAATTGGAAATAATGATTTGAATGATACACTTTATTCAAAAGCTTTGGGTTTTGATAGTTTTATTAATAAAATGCTCAAAAGATGATACCTTTTTTTTCTATTATTTTACCAACATTTAATCAGGCTGATTTTTTAAAGCTAAGTATAAAAAGCATAATAAACCAAACATATGAAAATTGGGAATTATTGATAATCAATAATAATTCCAAAGATAAAACTACTGAGGTTATTAAAAGTTTTAAGGATAAAAGAATCAGGGCTTTTAAAATTAACAATAAAGGATTATTAGCAAAATCAAGAAATTTAGGAATTAATAAAGCAAGATCAGAGTGGATATGCTTTATAGATTCAGATGATAAATGGTTTCCAGAAAAATTAATGAAGGTGAAACAATATATTGATTATAAAAAAGGTGATTTATATTATCATGATTTAGTTTTTGAAAATAAAGGTTTTTTTTTTAAAAAAAAAATTTCTGACAAATCAAAAACTATTAAAAAACCAATCATAAAATATTTTGCTGAAAATGGTAATCCAATTGGTCAATCTAGTGTTGTCGTAAAAAAAAATATACTAAAGAGGGTAAACCTTATTTCAGAAAATAAAGAAAAATTTTCTTGGGAAGATTTTGATACTTGGATTAAAATTTCAAAAATTTCAGATAGATTTATAAGAATTCCAAATGTACTTGGCTCTATATGGGTGGGTCCAGAGAATATAAGTAATCTTGATAGACAAATATTAAATACTTATAGAATTAAAAAATATCATTATAAAACCTTCAATAAATTTTTAACATTTAAAGAAAAAAATAAAAGTTTATGGTGGTTGGAATATCCCTCAATATTAAAAGATTTTAAAAATAAAAATAGAGTTAGTTTTTTTGAAAGAATTGATAAAATTTCAGAAGCTCCATTAAAATTTTATTTTATTTTTATTTATATGAGAACAAAATTAAATTTAATTGATCTAATTAGAAAAATAAAAAAAATTTTCACAATTTTAATTCTTTTTAAAAATAAAAAAAATTTAATTAATATTAATTTTAACAAAAATAGATATAAAAAAATTAATACTGTTAAAAAATTATCAAATCTAAAATTTGAAAACTTTACATTTCCAAATATTTTTTTTGAAAGAATAAAAAATAATTATGAATTACACTTTATATATAAAGACAAAAATTTGATATCTTATGGCTGGAGTTCAAAAAATAGAGAATTTTTAATTTCAGAAATTAATTGTGAAATAAGAAATAACAAAAATGTTATCTTTTTTGATTTTTATACTATTAAAAATTTTCGCAAAATGGGATTTTATCAAAAATTACTTAAGATGATGCTAATAAATTTTAACGGTCATAAATGTTATATCTATACAACTTTTTTTAATTTTAAAAGTCTTAAAGCAATCAATAAATCAAATTTTAAGTTTGTAAATTTTTTTTCAGTCTTTAAAAAAAGGATAGATTTAATTTAAATGAATAAAACAGAATATATATTTCTCTCAAATGGATATGTTGGAGGAGCATCTAGATTTATCTATGATCATTTGTGTTATCTTGCAAAAAGAAAGAAAAAAACAATATTAATAGATGATAATCCTTATAAGACTTATTTGAGAATTCCACATAATACTCAAGTAAAAAAAATCGAGATAAATAAGTTTAAAACTGATTCAAAAAAAAAATTAAGCAATTTGTTTTTAGATGATAAAATTAAGAAAATAATTTTTTTGACCAATTATGCTTTTTTAATAAAGTATTATTTTTTAATAAATAATTTAAAAAATAGAAATATTAAAATTATTCTTACAATTCATAGTGGTTTATTTAACTTATCATTTAAAAAATATATTGCAGGGTTAATGTTTTCATTAATATACAAAAAGATAGACTATTTATATTTTGGCTCAAATTCAGCAAAACAATGGTGGTTAAAATTTTATCCATGGATGGATATCAAAAAAAATTTAGTTCATTTTAATGGTGTTGAATTGCAAAAAAAAATTGAAATAAAAAAAAAAAGTAATGATTTGTCGATATCATTTGTAGGTAGACTTGAAAAAGAGAATAATCCAGAATTTTTTATAGATATAGCTCATGATTACTTGAAAAAAGAAAAAAAAGTTAAATTTAATGTATATGGTGAAGGGACTATGTATAATCATTTAAAAAATATTACCAGATCTAACAAAATTAAATTTTATGGGTGGAAAGAAAAAAAAAGTATTTATAAAAATACAGATATTATAATAATTACAAGTAAAATTAATAATTTTCCATATGTTGCTTTAGAAGCGAAAAGTTATGGAATTCCTGTGATTTCATGTAGTAAAGGTGATGTTAAAAAGATTATTAAAAATAACTTTGATGGTTATATAATTTATACCAATTCTTCAAAAAAAATTATTAATTTGATAAAAAAAATTTCAAAAAACTATTTAAAATTTTCACGTAATTCTATTCTGAGATCAAAATTATTCGAGATAAATGTTGCATGTGAAAAATTTTGGAGAAATATTTTATGATTAAAAACTATATAATTGGAACTGGATATTTGTCAGATGAATTAGCAAAAGAAATTCCAAATTCCAAAATAGTGAAAGCAAGAAATTTTATAAAGAAAATAAGTTTAGTTAACAATCAGAAAAAAAAAATTAATTTAATCATAAATTCATTTTACTCTGCGAGAAAACTAAAAGACTTTCATTCTTATAAAATTTTTGTAGAAAAATCTTTATTAGAAATTGCAGAAATTTTGGACAAAATTAATCCAAAAAATATAAATAAAATTTTGTATACGAGCAGCTCATCTATTTATGGATCTATTAACAATAAGATAAAAATTTTAGATCAAAATAATAGATATATATATTCAGCAACCAAACTTTCTTGTGAAATGTTGTTAAAAAATTTTTCTAATAAATCAAAAATAGATTTAGATATTTGTAGAGTTTTTAATCTTTATGGGCAAAATGATAATTTTTCAGTAATTTCAAAAATAAAATCTGTTTTAGAAAATAAGAATGAAAAGATAACAATTTATAATAATGGACAATCTGTAAGAGATTTCATTCATGTAAAAGATGTATCTAAGATTTACAAAAAACTTCTTTTAAAAAAAGGGTCTGATATTATTGATATTGGATCTGGCAAAGGTTTAAGAATTATTGATTTAATATATAGTTTAAATATACCTAAAAAAAAAATTATCTTTAAAAAAAACTCTACAAATGAAATTTTGAACTCCGTTGCAAGCAAAAAAAAATTACTAGAAAAAATTAAATTTTTTAAAACAAGAGATATAGAAAGTTTTTTTAAAATTAAAAAAAAATTAAATTATTACTCTTCAGATAAAGAAAATTTAATTGAAAATATTTTACATGGATCTATTATTTATGGAGCTGGTTACTCAGGCACTATTTTATCAAAACAGTTAATTGACTACAAGATAGATAGCATATCCTATTTTGTGGATGATGATCCAAAAAAAATAGGAAAAATTATCAACAATGTCAAAATAATATCATTTGAAAATTTGAAAATCTTAAGTCAAAGAATGAGCATAAGAAATATTATTTTAGCAATACCCTCTCTTTCAACAAAAAATAAGAATAAAATAATTAAAAAGTTAATACCTATTTCTTCATCAATAAGTAGCTTGCCTGAAAAAAGTTTTTATAAATTAAATAAAATTAATTTTAATGATTTAAGAGAAATACCTTTGGATGAACTTTTTAATAAAAATAAAAACGATCTCAAAACACTAAATTTATCAAATTTTACAAAAAAAA
>MDTE01155856.1_pt1 | contig 13505 bp, 12 predicted proteins | sample 811231 | NCBI WGS metagenome assembly MDTE01 (sample SAMN05326651, study PRJNA326480) | marine metagenome | isolation source: seawater | place: Indian Ocean: Red Sea | collected 2010
TAGAACAATATTTTGGTTTAAGCACTAAAATTTTTAAAAAATTAAGATATGGTGAAAACCCTCATCAAGAAGGAGTTTTTATGGGTGATATAGAAGAAATTTTCGATCAGTTACATGGAAAAGAACTTTCTTATAATAACCTATTAGATATAGATTCTGCAGTTAGATTAATTTCTGAGTTTAAAGAGCCCACATTTGCAATTTTAAAGCATAATAATGCTTGTGGTATTGCGTCTTCATCTGATGCTTATAACTCTTATTCTAAGGCTTTTGATGCAGATCCTTTATCTGCCTTTGGTGGAGTATTAATTTATAATAGTATAATAGACGATCATGCTGCTAAAAAAATTAATGAGTTATTTTTTGAAATAATTATTGCGCCTGAATACACTGAAGGATCTTTAAAAACATTAATGTCCAAAAAGAACAGAATTATTTTAGTTCAAAAGAAAACTACTTACAAAAAGTTTATTTCTCGAGATATTCTAAATGGGCAATTAAAACAAGAAGCTGATAATATGATGAAAGATTATAAATCTTGGAAATTAGTTACCAAAAAGAAGTTAACGGAAATAAATTTAGAAGATTTAGAATTTGCAAATAAGATTGTGAAACATTCAAAATCAAATGCAATTGTTTTAGTTAAAAATAAAAAAATGCTTTCTAGTGGTGTTGGACAAACTTCAAGGGTTGACGCATTAAAGTTTGCAATTGAAAAAGCTAAAACATTCAAGTTTGATTTGAAAGGTTCTTTTATGGCTTCAGATGCTTTTTTCCCTTTCCCTGATTGTATAGAAATTGCTTCCGATGCTGGAATTAAAGGTGTTGTACAGCCTGGGGGATCTATAAAAGATGATTTATCAATAGATTGTTGTAATGAAAGAGGTATATCAATGTATTTAACTGGCACAAGACATTTCTTTCATTAATTATTCAATAACATATATTTTCTTACTTTTGTATCTGTAAACAAAACAAAATTAGTTGCATGGGATTTTTTGATTACTTTAATAATGATTTAGCTATTGATCTAGGCACTGCAAATACTCTAATAATAAGTAAAGGATCAGTTGTTGTTGATGAACCTTCAATTATTGCTATTGATAGAATTACAAATAAGGTTTTAGCAGTTGGTTCAGAAGCAATGCAAATGCACGAAAAAACCCATGAAAATATTAAAACAATTAGACCTCTAAAAGACGGAGTTATAGCAGACTTTCATGCTGCAGAGCATATGATTAGGGGATTAATTAAAATGATTGATAGTGGTAAAAGGTTTTTCCCTGTATCACATAGAATGGTAATTTGTATTCCGTCAGGAATAACTGAGGTTGAAAAAAGAGCTGTCAGAGATTCTGCTGAACACGCTGGAGCAAAAGAAGTATATATGATTCATGAACCTCTTGCTGCAGCTATAGGTATTGGGATAAATATAGAAAGACCCGTTGGATCAATGATAGTAGATATTGGAGGAGGTACAACAGAGATTGCAATTATTGCACTTTCTGGTATAGTAACTGATCAATCTATCAGGGTTGCAGGAGATAGTTTTACTGATGATATATTAGACTATATGAAGAGACAGCATAACCTACTTATTGGAGAGAGATCTGCTGAAAAAATAAAAATAGAAGTTGGTTCAGCAATGACCGAATTGAAAGATGCTCCTGAAGATTTAGACATAAGAGGTAGAGATTTGGTTTCAGGTATTCCTAAAGTTGTAAAAATAACTTACTCAGAGATTGCTTTTGCTATGGATAAATCTATTTCTAAAATAGAAGAAGCTGTTTTAAAAGCATTAGAAAGTTCCCCGCCTGAATTATCTGCAGATATATATGATAATGGGATCTACTTAACTGGTGGTGGAGCATTGTTAAGAGGTCTTGATAAAAGACTGAATCTAAAAACTAAGCTACCTATTCATGTTGCTGAAGAACCTTTAAGAGCGGTAGTTCGTGGTACAGGGATAGCATTAAAAAACATTGATGGGTTCAGAGCTGTTTTAATGTCTTAGTATAATATGCGTAATCTTATAAAATTTATAAGCTTATATAATTATTCAATAACTTTTTATTTACTTGTTTTTTTTTCATCTTATTTTTTAATAAATGAAAATTTTGTCTTAAAAACAAAGTATTTTAATTCCTCTAACTATATAATAGGAAGTATATTTTCAGTTCAAACATCAATTAAAAATTATTTTATTCTTGAAGAAAAAAATCAATTATTAGAAAGTGAAAATAAGTTTTTACAAGAAAAAATCATAAACTCTTCTGCGTATAACTCTAATTATGACTCAACAAATAATTATTTCTTTAATATTATCGAGGCTGAGGTAATAAATAATTCAGTAAGAAAAACAAAAAATTACATCACAATAAATAAAGGCATGAAAGATGGAATCAAAGAAGGTATGGGTGTAATTTCAAATTCTGGTGTGATTGGTAAGGTTAAATACGTCACGGAAAACTTTTCTACAATAATTTCTTTATTAAACACTTCTTTTTTTGTCTCTTCTTTAATTCAAGAAAGCAATACCTTATCTTCTGTCAATTGGGAAGGGTCAGACCCAACTAAATTAAAGTTATTATATGTGCCGAAACACTTAAACGTTGAGAAAGGTAGTGAAATTATAACATCTTCTTTTGATTCGATATTTCCAAGTGGGATATTAATTGGTAAGGTTAATTCTATTAATAGTGAAGTTAATTCTAACTTTTATGATATTGACATCTTATCATCTCAAAATTTTTATAACCTTTCTAAAGTGTATGTAATTAATAATCCAAATTATGAAGAGAAGAAAAATTTAGAAAAATTAACTGATGAGAAATAATATAATAACTTTTATTTTTTTACTTTTTTTACAGGTTTTTGTATTAAATAAGATTCTGTTTTTCAACTTTATCATCTTGTCACCTATAGTCTTGATTTTATTGTTATATAAATACCAAAAAGATTCAAAAGAAAGTTTAATAATAGCCTTTTGTATAGGTTTGATTTTTGATGTTTTTAATGATTCTCTAGGAATATATTCTCTGACATGTGTTTTAGTTATTTATTTTAGAAATTTATGGGTATTAAAAATAATTGGTGAGGAAAAAACCGAAGAGCTTAATGTTCTCTCAGTTCATGAATTAGGGGGTTTCCAATTTTTTATTTATAGTTTTCCTATTATAATAATGTTTTATTCTATTTTATCTCTCTTTGAGTCTGGAGATTTTACATCACTTAATAATATGTTATTTATTATTTTATCCTCTTTTTCTAATTATATCTTCATGTTGATTTTTCAGCTTTTATTTTTAAAAAACAACCTTAATAATGAGTGGAGATAAATCTTTAATTTTTAAATTTATTCTTCTGGTTATTTTTAGTCTTCTCTCTTATAGACTTTTCTATATTCAAATTTATGAAGATAAATACCATGAATTATCAGAAAACAACACTGTACATCTTGAATCAATACACCCATCTAGAGGAATTATATTAGACAGGTATGATTCTATAATTGTAGAAAATAAGCCTACGTATGATTTTTATATTATTCCAAAACAGTTTTGGGTTGAAGACACATCAGAAATTTTAAATTCTTTTTCAATATCTAAAACTGAATTAGAAAGCAGTCTTAAAAAAGCAAGAAATTATTCAATTTATAGACCATCTGTATTCTATAGTAATATGAGTCACTCTAGGTTTGCTAAAATTCAGAGTAAATTATACGACTTTAAAGGGGTTTTTCACTCCCCAAAGTCTGTAAGGTTTTATAACAAACCTATACTTTCCCATATGTTGGGGTATGTTGCGGAAATTGGACCTACTGAATTAAATGAAGATACAACTAACTATTATTCTTTGGGTGATTTAGTTGGATTATCTGGTGTCGAAAAAGCTTTTGAAAAACCATTAAGAGGGACTAAAGGATATAAATTAAAACTTTATGATGTAAATGGTATGTCTGCTGGTAGTTTTAATGATGGCCTTGATGATGTCTTAGTTTCTAATGGAAAAAATATTAAATTAACTATTGATGCCTCATTACAACTTTATGTAGAGAAATTACTTTATGGTAAGGTTGGTAGTGTTGTTGCAATCGAACCTTCATCAGGAAATATTTTAGCGATGGCTTCTTCACCATCCTACGATCCAAACACCTTATCTGGCAAAGATTTTTCAAGAAATTATATAGAGTTACAAAAAGATACTCTCAAGCCAATTTATAATAGAGCATTAATGGCTACTTATCCTCCTGGATCTATGTTCAAGCTTATTCAAAGTTTAATTGGTTTAGAAAAAAACTTAGTGAATTATGAAGATAATATATATATAGACCTGAATAGCATTGGTGACCTAGCGCCTGAGGGATTTTATGATTTAGAAAAAGCAATTGTAAAATCATCAAATAATTATTTTTTTAAGTTGTTTAGAAAAATAATAAATCAAAAAAAAGATTTAAATACTTATGTAGATTCAAGTATTGGTTTAGAAGATTGGTCTAACTATGTAAAAATGTTTGGTTTAGGATCAAAATTAAATTTTAATGTTTCTTCTGCAAATAAAGGTTTTGTTCCTTCTTCATCTTATTATAATACTTATTATGGAAAAAACAGATGGAAGTTTTCAAACATTTACTCCTTAAGTATAGGTCAAGGAGAGCTCCTGGTTACTCCATTACAGATGGCAAATTTTGCAGCAATAATGGCAAATAGAGGTTATTATATTGATCCAAATTTAGTTTTAGAAATTGATGGTGAAAAAAAAGCTAATTATAAATTAAACTATGTTGATATAGATTATGATCATTTTAATTATGTTGTTGACGCTATGGAGGAAGTTGTAATTTCTGGTTCTGCTAGAAGAGCTTATATGAAAGAATTAGAAATTTGTGGAAAAACAAGCACTGTTCAAAATCCACATGGATATGACCATTCAGGCTTTATTGGTTTTGCCCCTAAAAATAATCCTAAAATTGCTATCGCTGCATATATTGAAAATTCAGGTTGGGGAGGAAGAGCAGCCGCATCTATTGCCAGCTTAACAGCTGAAAAATATTTGTTTAATAAGATTAAAAGAAGTTGGTTAGAGCAGTATGTTTTGAAAGGTGAATTTATAGATGAGGAAGATAAGTAATAATTTTTTTTCAAATGACTTTATAATAACTGGCATTTATTTTGTGTTACTAGTTATTGGCTTTATATCTATATATTCATCACAAAATACAGATGGCTTTGAGTTTTTCTCTTTCCAAAATGAATCATTCAAACAACTTATTTGGATTTTTATTTGTCTAATTGTGTTTTTTGCTGTTTCTATTTTAGAGTATAGATTTATTTTTGACTTAGCAGTTCCATTATATTCTTTGTCTTTATTTTTGCTAGTATTAGTATTGTTTTTTGGACAAGAGGTGAATAGTCATTCATCATGGTTTAATTTTTTTGGATTTAAATTTCAGCCATCTGAATTTTCTAAGTTCTCTACAGCTTTATTTCTAGCTAAAATATTTGATTCATATAATATTGATCTAAAAAAAGCTAAACACATCCTATTAACTTCTTTAGTGTTTTTGATACCATCTGCAATTATTTTATTGCAAGGAGATACCGGAACAGCACTTGTATATTTTTCTTTTTTCTTAGTCTTTTTAAGAGAAGGTCTATCCTTAAACTACTTCTTATTTTTTATTGCTTTTGTGTCAATTTTTATTTTAGGATTATTAGTAGATATATACATATTATATATAGTTATAACTATTATTTTTTTAGTTTATATAGGATTATCTATCAAAGATGTGAGAAGAGTTTTGAATTCAATTATACTTTTTATTCTATCTATTTTGATAATAAACGGACAAGGCTTTATTTTAAATAATTTCATGTCTCCAAAACAAAAACAAAGAATCGAGACTCTTATTAATCCTAATGCTGATCCATTAGGTTCGGGTTGGAACATTACTCAATCTAAAATTGCTATAGGATCAGGCGGATTACTTGGGAAAGGATATCTAAAAGGAACCCAAACGGGTTTAAATTTTGTTCCTATCCAAAGTACCGATTTTATCTTTTCTGTAATAGGTGAGGAGTTTGGTTATCTTGGATCTATGTTTTTTATAATTCTTTATCTAATTTTTTTATATAGAATTTTAATTTTGTCAGAAGCCCAAAAAGATAGATTTGCTAGAGTATTTGGTTATTCTGTTTTTTCAATTTTTATATTTCATTTTACCGTAAATGTTTCTATGACGTTGGGTCTATTTCCGGTAATAGGTATTCCTTTGTCTTTTATTAGCTATGGAGGGTCCTCTTTACTTTCTTTTAGCTTGTTGTTATTTGTGTTTTTGAAACTAAATGGAGTAAAATCAGCAATTTTAGGAAGATAGAGAGAGATTTTCTTTTAAATCATATAATAGTTTTCTTATATCTTCTATTGAAAGTTTATTGTCATGGTTTGTTTTCAGGTATTCTAAAATAAATAAAGCTGCTTCTTCAAAACTTTTTTTGGAGCAAGCTTGTAACATTAAATTATCCACTTCTTTTTTATCTAATGAAAAGGAAGAATAATCAGAATATGTTCTTTCACTACTTGTTACTAATTCTTCTTTTGTACAATCAATTAAATTGCAAACCTCATTAATTAAACTTTCATCTATATCAATTGTAATGTCATCAACGTAATTAATCAGCTCTGAAGATTTTAATGATATCTCATTATTTTCTTTCATTTTATTTATAAGAATAATAAAAAGCTCATTGTAATATTTGAAATATTTAGATCTCTTTTTAAGTGTTTCCGCATCGTGCCATTTTGATATAATTAGATCTCTTTTGATAAATTCTTTTGGTTTTTCAGCTAATTGCATAAGATTTTGAAACGCTTTTTCAAATAAAATTTTAAAATCATTATGTTCAATGGATATATTATTAGAAAGAGTATTCATCATGTTTTCAGTGGCATTAATTACCTCTGTTGAGTCGTAATTAAAATATTTTATTTTGTTTTTTTTAAAGTTTATAGCCCAGAGATCATACAGGTTTTTCATTATAAAAAGATTGAGTTGTTTTGATTGTGTAATATTTATAATATCAACTCCTTGAATTTTATTTGAGTTGAATTTTTTTTCAATTTTAATTAAATGATCTTCAATTGATTTTTTTATATCCAATTTTTATTTTTTTTTTTCGTTGAACTATAAAATTATATGATTTAATTTCTTTTTATTTAAAATTAATAATAATTGGTATATGATCTTTTGTAGAGGTTTTTTTTTACTGATAATAATTACTTCCAATTCATTTGCTCAGAATTTAATAACTGACCAGGATTGGGATTTTCATTTTAATATTAAGGATGCAAAAAATATTGCATTTTATGACAATTCTATTTATTGTTTTAGTGCTAATGGTCTTTTTTCTTTAGATACAAAATCAAATAATATTCTAAGAAACTATAATGCTATGGAATTAAATAATTTCAAAGTTAATGCAATAACTCAAAATTCAGATTACTTAATATTAGGGTTATTAAATGGTGAAATAGTAATATATAATTCAGAAAACATAGATTTTATTAATTTGGATATATATCAGGAAGAAATAAAAATTAATTCATTAAATATATATAATGACACACTATATGTTTCTTCATCCTCTGGACTTTTTGTTATTTCTTTGAAGGAAAAGACTATACTAGAGAGATATAAAAATATTGGAGAAAATGGTATTACCCTCAATATTACTGAGTCATTAATAGTTGATGGAACGATTTATTTAATTTCTTCAGACGGAGTTTATGTTTTTGAAAATAACTACAAAAACCCTCTTGATTTCAGGTCCTGGCGTAAAATAAATTTTAACTTAGATAATCCAAAAGGAATTTTAACATATAATGACTCTATTATATTTTATTCAGAAAAAAGAATATACAATAGTAATCTAGATCCCATATACTTTAATAGACATATTATAATTAAAAAAATTAAAAAAATTAATTCAGAAATTTTAGTCAGTTATAATGATACTATAAACAAAGATCATATAGGATATTTTATTAACTCTGAAATAATTAATGTTATTTTACCAGATAAAATTGCAGAGATAAGTGATTTTGTTTTTGCTGATGGAAGTTTATGGGTTGCAGGAAGCCGATTTTCATTATATAATGTTAATAATGATGAGTTTTTTTCACCAAATAATACCTTAGATTTTACTCCAGAGAATTTATTTTCATTAGAAAATGAAATTTATGCCACAAGAGGGAATAACTTCTCTGTTAATCTCCAAAATAATGGATGGGAAAATAAATCATTAGATAATTTTCAAAATATAACATCAGTTGCAAAATTTAATAATCAATTATATTTATCATCCAGTACTCATGGTATATTAAATGTTAATCAATCTTTTATCATAGATGATTCTTATGAAAATTCTTTGTTATTAAATGAATCGGGTCAAGGTATTTATGTCTCAGATATTGAATCAGTTGAGAATAAATTATGGATTTTAAATTATGGTTCATTAAGCCCTTTATTATCTTTTGATATTAATAATAATTGGCAATTTTACAATCTCCAAAACTCTTCACCTATATATCCTGTTGCTCTCAAATCTCGAGATGAATTCTTGTGGATTATATTAGATAAAGACAAAGGTGGAGGTATTGTTATATATAATTTTATAACTGAAGAAACTTTTGAATTAAATGTAAATAATGGTTTGTTAAACACAAATACTGTTAATGATATTATGATTGATAAAAAAGGAAATGTATGGGTTGCAACTCAAGATGGCTTAATTTATTTTTCATCTTATAACCCTAATGAATTTACTAACTATATAATCCCAAATGATGGTAATCAATTTTTATTTAAAGGGGTAAAAATAAATACTGTTGAAGGTGACTATTCTGATAAAATTTGGCTTGGAACCGACAATGGTTTATACGTTTTTGATTCTAGTCAAAACACATTTACTTTTCAATTTAATTCATCAAATTCTTTATTGTTATCTGATACAATTAGAAACATAAAATTTAATCAATTGGGATCAGCTTATATTAATACTTCTGATGGTTTAGTTTCAGTTAAAACACCATTTAGTAAGCCTAATAGAGATTTATCTAACTTGAAAGTTTATCCTAATCCATTAAAAATTAATGAAAATGATCGATTGTATTTTAATGGTTTATCAGAGGGTAGTTATATAAAAATCACCTCATTGTCTGGAGAAAAAATTGTTGAAATTGAGACGGAAGCGGGAGGGTTTAATTGGAATTTGACTTCAAGTAAAGGCATTAAAATTAATCCCGGTATTTATTTAATTTTTCTTATTTCTGAAATTGGTGAAGAAGATTTAATAACAAAGGTTCTAGTATTATGATTGTTAAAACACAAGGCGTTGTTCTAAATTATATTAAATATGGAGATACTTCTATAATATGTAAAATATATACTAAATCTTTAGGTCTTCAGTCTTATATTATTAACGGAATTAGAAATTCTAAATCAAAAAATATTGGATTGTTTCAACCTTTAAATATCCTTGATTTAGTAGTTTATCATAAAAAGAACTCTGGTCTACAGAGAATAAAGGAAAATAAATTAGAATACCCTTTCACTTCTCTTCATTTAAATATGAAGAAAGTTTCAGTCTGTTTTTTTCTTGCTGAGTTTTTATCTAAAATCTTTCAAAGTGATGAAGATCAAGGAAATAAATTTAATTTTATAAAAGATTCATTAATTATTTTTGATGGACTAGAAAAAAATTATTCCAATTTTCATATTCAGTTTTTAATTAAATTTTCTAAATATCATGGTATAGATATTATAGATTCAGTACAACTTTCTGGTAATAAAGATAGAAATGCAATTAATACACTAATTAAAGAATGTGTTAAAAACAGTTATAAAGTAAAAATTAAGTCTAATAACATTTTAAGAAATAATGTTTTAAATTTAATCATTGAATATTATAGTAGAAATTTAGATATAAATATAAATTTAAATTCTATTAAGGTTTTAAAAAAAATATTTAATTAGTATGAAGTTATTATTCAAATTTTCTATTTGTTTTTGCATTTGTTTTAGCCTTTATACATGTTCAAGTAAAAAGCCTGCTGAGAATAAAGTCGATGAAGAAATTGCTGAAGTTAGCAATCAAAGAGTTTTTTTTAAATGGCCTAAAGATGGAACAACTGTTGCAAGTCCTGTATTTATAGATATGGGAGTTGAGGGTATGTTAATAGAACCAGCTGGCGTTGTAAAAGAAGGGTACGGACACCATCATATTCTAATTAATCAAAAATATTGGCCTAAAGGACAAGTTATACCTACTACTGATTCAACATTGCATTATGGAAAAGGACAATCTGATGCAAGTATTGAATTAGAGCCGGGGAAATATATAATATCTCTTCAGTTTGCAGATGGTGTTCATGTTTCTTTTGGAGAGGAAATGTCAGAATCAATAGAAATAAATGTAGAATAATATGAGTGACTATTTAAGCAAGGTACCAACACTAGATATATCTAAATTTACATCTGGAGAAAGCAGTGGTATTCAAAGTTTTTCGGAGGATTTAGGAAACTCATTTAATCAAACTGGTTTTGCAATAATTAAAAATCATGGTTTAACTCAAGAGATTACCTCAAATTTATACTCTACTATTCAGTCATTTTTTAAACTTGAAGACGAAAAAAAAATCAAGTATTATTTTCCCGAATTATATGGCCAAAGAGGCTATGTTGTAAAAGGTCAAGAGCATGCAAAAGGAAGTTCTAAAGGAGATTTAAAGGAATTTTTTCATATAGGAAATCCAGCTATATCAAACCCCAAAAATATATGGCCAATAGAAGTAGATAATTTTGAAGAAATAGGAACTAATGCTTTTCTAACTCTAGAAAATATAGGATTGACTTTATTAAAAGCCATTGCAATTTACTTAGACCTTAAAGAAAATTATTTTACTGATAAAGTTAAGGGAGGTGAAAGTATAATGCGATCAATTCACTACTATCCTTTAAAAGAAGAAGACGTAAAAGATGGAGCTGTAAGAGCTGCAGCTCATGGAGATATTAACTTAATTACCCTTCTTATGGGCGCAAGCGCTGATGGTCTTGAGATATTAACTAAAGAGAAGAAATGGATTCCAATAATTTCTGAGCCAGATCAACTAGTCATTAATGTTGGAGATATGTTAGAGAGGTTAACAAATAAAAGACTTATGTCAACTGTGCATAGAGTGGTTAATCCTTCAAAAGAAAAATTAAACACATCTAGATATTCTATTCCGTTCTTTATGCACCCAAAACCAGAAATGGATTTATCATGTCTTGAAAATTGTATAGACGTTGATAACCCTAAGTCATTCGATGACATGACAGCAGGTCAGTTTCTAGAAGAGAGACTTAAAGAAATTGGGTTAAAGAAGTAAAATAATATTAGTTGTTATTTCCACTAGGAGGATCTATACCTAATTCGGCAAGAACAAGATTAGATATGTCATCTGTTGGTCTTGCATATAGGAGGACATCTACTCCAGGTACTCCAGCACTAAAGACATGTGAATAGTTTTCTCTTTCAGAAACAACATTAATTGCATTACTAATTTTCTCAAATAGTGGTTTAAATAAGTCTTGTTCTTTTTGAGCAATCGATGTTTGTGCTTCATTTTGAAACTTTTGAATTGATGCTTGAAGATTTTGTAACTCTTCTTGTTTATCTGCTCTAATTAGGTCTGTCATAGTTGCAGCGGTTTTTTGAAAAGCATCTGCTTTACTTTGAAAATCAGTTATTTTTGATTGTAGTTGATTTTGCAACTGTGTTCCATAAGCTTGGACTTCACTTTGTACTTGTTTAGTTTCTGGTAAAAAACTGAGAATATATTCAACGTTTGTGTATCCAATTTTGACATCCTGAGAGACAGCCACAAAGGTAACTGAGAATATGATTATTAATATTAAACTTATTTTTTTCATGCTATAAATTTTAGTCTTTAAAATTAGTTAATTTTTTTAGTTAGTCCTAGATCTTCCATGACATAATCAGTATAGTCATGTATAGGGTTAGTGTAAAGTAGAATAGGTTCTGAAGATTTATCAAATATAATTTGAAGTCTATTTTTTTTAGCTACATTTTCAACAGATTCAAATAAAACATCTTGTATTGGTTGAATCAACTCCTTTTTTTTAAAAAATAAAGCCCTTCAAAACCAAATACTTTTTGCTGATACTCTTTTACCTCCTTCCATTCTTCATCAAGTTCAATTCTTTTTTCTTCGTACATAGCCTTGGTTAATAATATCTCTTCGTTTTTAAGAATTATTTCTTTTTTTTCTAATTCAATATACATATCACTGACTTCTTTTTCCCATGCTTTTGACAAATTATCTATTTCAGTTAAAGCCTCTTGGTATTCAGGCATGCTGTTAAGTATAAACTCTGAATTTACATATCCAAATTTTTGACAATGTGATTCTGTAGATAATAATATAAAAAAAGAAATTAAAAATATTCTTATCATCTAAGTTGTTGTCCAATTGAAAAATGAAATTGTGGCCCTGATCTATTTGGTTGGCCGGGTAGTTTGTCAAATCCATAGCCCCAATCTATTCCTAGTAAACCAAAAGCTGGCATAAAAATTCTTACTCCTAAACCTGCTGATCTATAAAGTTCAAAAGGATTAAAATCTTTTTGGCTGTTCCAATTATTACCAGCTTCAACAAAAGTTAGTCCAAATATTGTAGCATTTGGGTTTAAAGAAATAGGGTGTCTTAATTCAAACACAAACTTATTGTAAATTGTTCCACCTCTTATGTTTCTTTCCATATCTAGAGGGACTAAAGAATTATTTTCATATCCTCTTAGGGCTATTCTCTCTGTTCCTAGTAAAAAGTTGCTATAGGATCCCGATAAACCATCTCCACCCAAATAAAATCTTTCAAATGGTCCAATTTTATTTTCATCACCATATGCTCCAATGTATCCGAAGTGCGCTCTAGATTCTAGGACTAAATCTCCAATTATTTTAGTATAAAACTTTGAATCAAACATCCATTTATGATATTCTGCCCACTTATATCTTTCTTGAGGTTCAGCTGTTTCATAATTTATATTATTCCATTTAGAGTAGGGAGGAGTTATAGCAACATCTAATGAAAACATTGATCCACTTCTTGGAAACATTGGGTTGTCTACACTATTTCTGGAAATATTTGTTTTAAATGCAATTGTATTTGTTACTCCTGTATCAAAACCAAGAGACTGACCAAAATTAAATAAGTCATAATTGTAGTAAAGCAATGAATTTGAAATTATAAAAAAGTCATCTGGCCATACTATTCTTCTTCCTAGACCTATTGTTACAGCATGAACTTTCATAGATCCAATAATCTTACTATCTTTTGATGTTTGGCCTCCGTAGCCATATCCACCATATCCACCATATCCACCATATCCACCATATCCACCGTATCCACCGTACCCTCCATATCCACCGTACCCTCCATATCCA
>MDTE01006376.1_pt1 | contig 13501 bp, 8 predicted proteins | sample 811231 | NCBI WGS metagenome assembly MDTE01 (sample SAMN05326651, study PRJNA326480) | marine metagenome | isolation source: seawater | place: Indian Ocean: Red Sea | collected 2010
AGGGTCACCGCGAGCACCGGTACGATCGAGTTGGCTCGTCCCCCGAATGGGTTTTCTCAGGGGGACCGGGTCCGTTTGATAGGATCGGCGACTGACAACGACCGGCTGTACCGGGTCAGCGGGATCGGATCGACGGGGATCAACGTCGCGCCCCGTCCCGGATCGGATGCCACCGGTGGCCGCCTGGCCGTGGTCCATCCGGTGGAAGTGGACGGAGCGACACTGGTCCTCGGCAAGCCGTTCACCGATCGGGATGGTGTCGGGCACCGAATGGCTCCTCGTGATCGCTTGACCTTTGTTCTCGAGGACGGACGCGAGGGCGCCACGGCACGCATCGTGTCGGTCGACGGTGACCGGATGGGACTTTCCGAGTCGGCTCCCGAACAACTCGCCGGGGTGCTGGGTTTGGCTCGCCGGCCGTGGACCAGTGTTCCTGTGGCACTGGCGATCGTGCTCGGTGCCTCACTGGCAATCGGTCTGTTCCATGGACTGTTGATCGCCAGGCTGAAGCTGCAGCCGTTCGTCGTCACTTTGTGCGGGCTTTTGCTTTACCGCGGGATCACTCGGGGCTTCACACAGGATCAGACGCAGGGACTGATTGACGAGTATCCGACTCTGAAATTGATCGCGACGGCCGAGTTGGCGCGGATCCCCTTGGTCTGGGGATTGTTGGCTGCGGGTGGCGTGCTGCTGGTCGGCGGATCTGCCTGGGCGTGGCTCAGCCGCAGACGGCTTGCTGGCGAAGGGACATTGCTGGGAGTGATGGCCGTGCCGGTCTCGACGGTGTTGCTGGGGCTGTGCCTGCTGGTCTGGGGTGTGGGAGAGATGCCTTCACAGGAGACGATTGCGATCGAGGCCGATCGAGAGCAGTCGGTTCGCGTCGACCTGCCCGAAGGGACCAGTCGAGTAAGAGTCGAGGCCGCCGCCGGGGAGGGTGCGCAATGGCAGACGATCGACGAGACGGACGTGGCCGTTTCGGAGGCGCGCCAGGAATTGATCGTGCCGTCACTCAAGACCATCGTCGAGGCCAAGCCGGGCGAGTGGACCCAATTGCGTGTGGTGGTGCTTGAGCGGGTTGAACCCGAAATTGGTCTGCCGGCACCACTGATGATCCTGCTGGTCGTCGGCGTGCTCGCATCGGTGTTTCTCAACCACACCATCTACGGCCGTTACCTGCTGGCGATGGGGAATAACGAGGAAGCGGCCCTGTACAGCGGAATCCATACCGGCCGGATGATCGTCCTGGCCTATGTCATCTGTGCGGGACTGGCAGGGCTGGGAGGCGTGCTGTTTGTCCTCGATATCAACTCGGCCCAACCGGTCGACTTCGGGAACTTCTACGAGTTGTACGCAATTGCCGCAGCGGTGCTGGGCGGATGCAGCCTGCGAGGGGGGGAGGGGACGATTCTGGGGGTTGTGATCGGGGCGGCGCTGATGCGGGTGTTGAAGAACATGATCACGTTGGTCGACTGGATGCCGACCTACATCGAGTATGCGATCATCGGGGCGGTGATCCTGGCCGGGGTGATCGTCGACGAACTGGTCAAGCGTGCCGCCGCACGGCGGCGGTTGCAGCGGATTCGTGGCGGTGACGCCGAATGATCGTCGGCACGGCGATTGGCGTGGCGATCCGGATCCGGCGACGGGTAAGATCGATCAATCAAGCTCCACTCTCGATCTCGGGATGCCACAATGCCTGACAACAGCCGGAAGCTGCTCGCGTGTCTTGACGGACTGATCGTTGCCTGCCTGCTGGTCCCGGGATTGCCGCTGCAGGCGGCTGACAAGTTGCCGCGTGTGCCCGAGGGTTTCACGATCGAGGTGGCGGCCGCTTCGCCGTTGGTCAAGCACCCCATGCTGGCCGGCTTTGATCACCGTGGTCGACTGTTTATCGCCGCGAGTTCCGGCAAGAACATTCGCTCGGCCGATTTGGTCAAGGATCCCCCCAATCTGATCCGGATGATCGCCGACACCGACGGAGACGGGGTTTTCGACCGCAGCACGATCTTCGCCGACAAGATGACCTTGCCGATGGGAGCGTTGTGGCATCGCGGAGCCTTGTACGTGGCCAGCCCACCCAACATCTGGCGGCTTCGTGATTTCGACGACGACGGGGTTGCCGACGAACGGACGATCCTGGTCGACACGTTCGGGTTCAGCGGCAACGCGGCGAGCGTCCACGGCTGCTTCCTGGGACCCAATGGCCGCCTGTACTGGTGCGATGGTCGTCACGGACACGAGTTCCGTGACAAGAACGGAAAAGTGATCAGTAAGGGAAAGGCCGCGCGGATTTTCAGTTGCCGTCTCGACGGCAGTGACGTGCAGACGTGGTGTGGAGGGGGAATGGACAACCCGGTCGAGGTCGATTTTCTGTCGACCGGCGAGATGATCGGCAGCGTCAACATCTTCCTGGGCCGGCCGCGGGTCGACTGCCTGGTTCACTGGGTCGACGGAGGGGCCTACCCGCGGTTTGACCAGGCGTGTGTGGCCGAGTTCCCCAAGACCGGGCCGTTGATGCCGCCGATGACCCGCTTCGGTCATGTGGCCGTGTCGGGGATGACCCGGTACCGGTCAAAGGAGTTCGGTCCCGAATACCGGGACAACGTGTTCACGACACTGTTCAATACACACAAGGTGGCCCGAAGCGTGGTCACTCGTGACGGGGCGACGTTTCGGACCACCGAGCATGAGTTTCTGGTCAGCGACGATCCGGACTTTCATCCCACAGACGTGCTCGAGGACGCCGACGGCAGCCTGCTGGTGATCGATACTGGGGGCTGGTTCCGCATCGGCTGCCCGGTGTCGAAGGTGGCCAAGCCCGACATCCACGGGGCGATCTACCGGATCCGCCGCAAGGGCGCCCACAAGGTCAAGGATCCTCGCGGTCGGTTTCTCGACGCGGCTCGGCTCACACCGGCCGCGCTGGCACGCCACCTCGATGACGCTCGACCGGTGGTCCGGGAGCGGGTGATTGATCGCCTGGCCCTGGCCGGGATTGATGCCATCGGTACGCTCGAGGACGTGTTGGCCGAGAGGTCAGCCGAGTCGTTGACCAGGCGGGTCTCAGCGGTCTGGTCTCTGTCGCGGATTGACAAGGAAGCGTCGCTGGGACCTCTCCGAGCGGCTCTGGCCGATCCGGCTGCGGAGGTCCGTGTGGCGGCATCCCGGTCGTTGGGGACTCGTGGTGACCATCAGGCGATGCCGCAACTGATCGGGTTGCTTACCGGGGACAAGTCCTCTGCGGTGCGACGAGGAGCCGCAACTGCCCTGGGTCGGATTCTCGAGACTTCGGGAGTTTCGGGGGCGGCTGGCACGAAGGTTCCGACGGTGCCCTCGCTGCTGGCGGCGTCGGGGCGTTCGGGCATTGACCGGTTCGAGGAACACGCATTGCTGTATGCGGTGATCCGAAGCAACGATGCGGCTGCGACCAAGCCGCTGCTGGCCGACCGTCGTCCGGCGATCCGGCGGGCGGCGCTGGTGGCACTGGATCAGATGTCCGACGGCGGATTGACACGCGAATTGGTGGTGCCACTGCTGGACACCGACGACCCGGCCCTGCAACGGGCGGCCCTGGAGGTGATCGGACGCCACCAGGGGTGGGCCGACCAGACGCGAGGATTGCTCGAGAAGTGGTTGGCCGAGAAGACCATTGATACCAATCGGTCCTCGGTGATCCGCGGGTTCCTGCTGTCCCAGCAGAGCGACGCGGCGATCCAGAAGCTGGTGGCCGAGCGGCTGGGTGACGACAGCCTGGGCCTCTCGGCGCGACGGTTGCTGATCGACGTGGTGGGGCGTTCCAGCATCGAGACGTTGCCGGCCGGATGGCGGAAGATGCTGGTGGCGTCGCTGGGTCACGACGACCTGGCCATTCGCGAAGGGGCCGTGCGTGCGTTGGCATCGCGGCGTCTGGTCGATCCTTCGCTCGAGAGACTGATCGACGATTCCAGGCAACCCGCGCCGCTGCGCGTCGCTGCCCTGGAAGGGCTGGCCGAAAGGACGCTGGCGGACGGGCGATTCGGTTTCCTGCTGAAACGGCTGGATGCCGACCTCCCGTCGCTGTCGCGGCTGGCGGCCGCCCGCGTGGCGGCGGCTGTGCGGTTGAGCAAGTCGCAGCAGATCCAGGTTGCCATGCGGATCAAGACCGCCGGACCGCTGGTACTCCCGGTGCTCCTCAGGTCGTGCCGGGACCTCAGCGATTCCCGAGTGGCCTCCGCCGTGCTCGACAGTCTCGAATCGGACAAGGCGGCCGAGGGTCTCTCGGCTGCCGACCTGGTTGGAGCGATCGAACGGATGTCGGCACCGTTCGACAAGAGAGGCCGCAAGCTGCTGGCGAAAGTCGATCGGAAACTGGCCAGCCGGCGAGCGGAGTTGAGAGGCCGGATCGCCGGGCTGTCCGGTGGCGACGTGGACCGCGGTCGGGCCATTTTCTTCGGCAAGAAGGCCGCGTGCAGCGGATGCCACTCGGTGGGTGACCGTGGAGGACGTGTCGGGCCGGCGCTGTCGACCATCGGTGACATCCGGAAACCGGGTGATTTGCTCGAGTCCATCGTTCTGCCCAGTGCATCGTTTGCTCGAGGGTTTCGGTCGTACACGGTGGCGACCGAGTCGGGTCGCGTGTACACCGGAGTGATTAGCCGGGAGACGACACGGGCCATCTGGATCAAGGCCGCTGATCTCTCCGAGGTCCGCGTGCCGAGGAACCAGGTCGAAGCGATCCGCGAGTCGGCCACGTCGATCATGCCCCAGGGACTCGACAAGACACTCACTCCCGGACAACTCGCCGACCTGCTCGCATTTCTCCGCTCGTGCAAAGCCGCCACGGCGACGGCGACCACCGGCAAGTAATCTTCATCCCAGCCCAGCGCATCATGTCCCGCGAAGCGATCTTCGAAGCCAGCCTCGATTATTTCCTCGGTCCGATCCGTGAGTTCCTTCACGACGAGACGGTGACCGAGGTGATGGTCAACGGTCATGACGAGGTATACATCGAGCGTCGAGGCCAGTTGATTCGCACTGATGCCGCCTTTTCCGGACCCGACGCGTTGCTTTCGGCAGTCCACAACGTGGCGCAGTACGTGGGTCGCGAGATTGATGAGGACCGGCCGGTGCTCGATGCCCGGTTGCCCGACGGATCGCGTGTGCATGCCGTGATTCCTCCCAGTGCCCGCAGCGGTACCTACCTGACGATCCGCAAGTTCCAGCGAGACATCATGGGGCTGGGGGATTTCGTGCGTCTGGGGAGTCTCTCGGATACCGCTCGCGAGTTTCTCGAACTGTGTGTCGTGCTGAGGAAGAACATCGTGGTGGCCGGTGGGACTGGAACCGGCAAGACCACGATGCTCAACGCCGTCTCGACCGCGATTCCCGAGGAAGAGCGGATCGTGGTGATCGAGGACAGTTCGGAATTGCGTCTGGCCCAGACACATTGCCTGTACCTGGAGAGTCAGCAGGCCGACCGACAGGGGCAGGGGGGACTGGAGATCCGGGACCTGTTCCGAGCGTCGTTGAGAATGCGGCCTGATCGGATCCTGGTGGGTGAAGTTCGCGGTGGCGAAGCCCTGGACATGGTGCAGTCGATGATCAGCGGTCACTCGGGCAGCCTGACGACCGTGCACGCCACGACGCCCCACGATGCGCTGGTACGGCTCGAGACCCTGTCCTTGATGTCCGATGTCGAATTGCCGGTGTACGTCGCCCGGGCGCAGGTTGCCTCGGCCATCCACCTGGTGATCCAGTTGTCGCGATTCTCCGAGGACGGATCGCGGAAAGTGACACGGATCACCGAGGTGTACGGCTTGGACGAGACGAACCGCTACCAGTCCCAGGATCTGTTTGTCAGTCGCCTGACCGGTCGAGCCGACAACGGGATGCTGACCGCCGACCTGTCGCCGACGGGGACCCGGCCGACGTTTGCCGACGAACTGTCTGAACACGCGCTGCAACATCGCGCCGAGCAGACCCGTGAGATCTGGGGGCTGGACGAGTAGTGCTTCGGACCGCCGCTATTCGGGAGCCGGGGTGGCTGCGTCTTTGGCGATGCGTCGATACAGGGCGATCAACTGCCGAATCAGGTTCTCTTCGGCAGTGAGGTCCCGGTTGGTCAGGATCCGCCTGTTTCTGTCGTTGACGTGCAGGAGCGTCGACAGCAGCATCCGGGCGTCGTTCTCGAGGTCCTTTCGCAATCCGACTTCGAGTATCGCGACCAGTTCTCGTATCGACCGACTCGATACTTCCTTCTCCGGAGACCCGAGCTTGTTGAAGGTCTCTTCAAGAAGAGGTTTGTCCCGCCGGAGTAGCGCGAGCAGTCTCTGCTCGGTCAGTGGAGTGGATTCGTCGATCGTCTTGTTCAATTCGCCGACGGTGTGATCCTCGAGTTGCTTACGAATCTTCGGCATGCGGTCAACCGCGTTCTGGGTGACTTGTTTGGCGATGCTCAGCGAATTGTCCCTGGCCACTTGGGTCGCGAACTCACGAAATGCCGGGACGGCCTTGTCTTTCAGCAATTGCTCGATCCTTGGGGCAGCCAGTTCCGGCGCCAGCTGTTGATCGATCCATGTCAGGCCATAGACGGAGGATCCGGAAATGGCCACCAGGCCCAGTGCGCCAACAACCAGCGTGCGAGTGGTCCCACAACGGATTCGGGATGTGACGGACCGGATCCGGGACCGGACCTGGTCGAGTTGTGGCCCACCGGGTGGTTCTCCGGCAGTTGGCTTCACCGGGAACCGGTCAAGTCCGTCGGGATTGGCCGGCGAGGCCGCGTGTTGGTTGGTCATCGTGAGATCGTCCGTCTGACGGGGGGAGGATATCGTTCACAAGCCGCTGGACAGAAAGCGAGGATCCGGGTTGATCATGGGGCCGCGGTTTGGTCGGGAGCACTGATCAGCTTCAGTTTCAGCAACTTCAGCATTTGCCACAGGAACCGCATGGCCGGTGTGTCTTCCCCTGATCCGGTGATCGGAGGGTCGGCGACCGGGAATTCCTGGTACGACGCGTAGAGTTCCTGCAATTCGGCTTCGAGCGGCGCCACGTAGTACTTGTCGATCAGTTGTTCGACGGCGATCAGGGTTCGGGAGATCACCCGGTCACGGAGAGCCGTGTTCTGCAGGTTCGGGAATTCTCGGTTCAACAATTCCACGTTGCGATCCAGGGTCTTGCGATAATTTGCCAGGACGGCCCTCTTGAATTTCGTCTTGAGTTTCTCTTCGAATTCGTCGCGTTGAACGAGAAACGCCTTCTCGATGCGGGGCGAGTCTTGTTGAAGCTGGGCCCTGAAGTCGGTTGCCAGTTCGGGTTCGACCCGGTTCCAGATCTCACGGAGTTCGTTCTGGAACAACCGGCGGTGCTCCTCGGAGTTCTCCTGGAAGACCAGGATCATCCGGTCCTGCCACCGCTTGTCCCGGACCTGTGACAGGGTGTCGTAGCTTTTCCAGAGAACGCCGGTGACAAGCCCGACACTCAACAGCAAGAGCCAGCGATTGGTGGTTCGCGACCGATTCCAGGCCGATTCGAGGTCTGCGGCCTCGTTCTCGAGTTGTGCTACGCGTTGTGCCAGTTCAGTCGAGATGGCGTTTGCCGACGAATCGGACATGGCCGGTCTCCTGTGAAATGTCGGGGGAAACGCAACGGCGGTGAGGTGCCGCTGTTTCTTGTGGGCAAGTTGGTTTTGACGACAACAAAAAACCGCGGATACCTCGATCGAGGAATCCGCGGCTTGGGCAGGTGCGGTGTCGCGTGCGGGATATTCTCGACCCCGGGCGACATCGTCTCAGACCTTGATCTCGTATCCCCTTCGCTGTTCGCGGCCCTGCCACTTGTTGGCTTCGGGATCGCCGGTGATGGTGTTCGTCTTGGCATCCCACTTCAGCGATCGACCGAGCCGCAAGGCGATGTTGGCCAGGTGGCAGGTGGTCAGGGCCTGGTGGTGTGTGTAGACGTCGGAGATCGGCAGTTCGCGACTCTTGACGCAGTCGAAGAAGTTCTGCATGTGGCTGGTCGGCTTCTTGCCGCGGTAGACCTTCACGATCGCGTCTTCGGGCAGTGGGTTGGTTTTCAATTCATCGACCGGGGCACCGACGATTTTTCCCCGGCTGACGAAGAAGCGACCCTTGGAGCCTTCGAAGAGGATCCCGTTGCCGTCCTTCGACTTGCTGACGATGTTCATCTCGACACCGTCGGGGAAGTCGCACCGAAGATGGAAGTTGTGCGAGCAGTTGTACTCGTTGGCTACCGTCGGGTTGCCGTCTTTGAACGGCACGGGGTGTTCAGCCACGACCGGTTTGACCGCCATCGGTCCCTGGCCGGGGCCGTTCTGCTGGATCGCCCATTGGGCGATATCGACATGATGGGCACCCCAGTCGGTCAGTTTCCCGCCCGAGTACTCGTACCACCAGCGGAACTGGTAGTGGCACCGTCGCTTGATGTAGTCGACTTCCGGAGTCTGTCCCTGCCACATGTCCCAGTTGAGGTTTTCGGGGACCGGTTCGACCTTCAACGGGCCACTCTTGGGTGAGCCACCGATGTCACAGGTGACCTTGTTGACCTTGCCGATCCGTCCGTCGTGGACCAGGGCGATCGCTTTCAGGAAGCGTCGTCCCATTTCGGTTCGCTGTTGCGTGCCGACCTGGAACACCCGCTTGGTTTTGTCGAGCACCGTGATGATCTGTCGGCCCTCTTCAATGGTCAGCGTCAGTGGCTTCTCGCAGTAGATGTCCTTGCCCGCCTTCATCGCTTCGATGGCAATTTTCGTGTGCCAGTGATCGGGCGTGACGATGGTGACGACGTCGATGTCTTTCCGATCCAGGATCTTGCGGTAGTCTCCGTAGACGTCGACGGTCGGCTCCTTGCCGTCCTTTTTCTGGGTTCGTTTGACCCGGTCCTGTCCCCGCTTGGCGTGGGCGGTATCGACGTCGCAGACGGCCGCGACATCGCCGAACCGCATCGCCTGGGGGCCGACTCCCCCCCAGCGGCTGCCGGTGCCGATGCAGCCGACCACTGGACGTTCGTTGGCCGACCGGTAGGCGGCCTCGGCGGGCGTGGCCGAGGTGAACCAGTAGGGCAGGCTGGCGGTGGCCAGAGCAGCCGTGGAAGTCTTCAGAAAGTCGCGGCGTGTGTTGGTGGCGGAGGGTGTGCTGGATGTCATCGGAGGCTCCAACGTGTCCGGTTGAGTCGTCTGGAGGTGATCTGGCACCATCGGTTCGCTGCCAGTGTACAGGCCTCCACCCGAGGATGCAAAACTCGGACAGTGTCGGTCAACTTGTCGCTTGCCGGGATCCGGATTCGAGTTTCGGTTTGCGGAAAAATGGCATCCGAGAGGTCCAAAACCCCGGCCCCGGTTCGTCTGATCGTGCCGGTGGGTATCCGGGGTCCGAAGGGCACCAAGGCTGTCGATACGGTTTTCTCGGCCGTCAGCCAGGACCGAATGGAACGCTGGGGCGTGTCGGTGATTGGTTCGGCCTACGTTTGCGATCTCCACAGGTGGCCGACACACTAGGATGCTGGTTGGGCGACCGGACCAAAGCCGTGGTGTCCGACCGGATCCGGATTTCAGCTACCAACTCGGGAGAGAGAGATGAGACTGTGTCGGTTTGAACACAACGGTGACGCTGCGATCGGGTTCTACAGCGAACAAACCATCGTGCCCCTGCAAGCCGCCGCCGCGTCGCTGGGGATTGACGTACCCGTTTGCGACAAGATCACCACGTTCCTGCCCGGTGGCAGCGGTCGTGCTGCCGCGGTCGCGTTGCAGGACGCGTTGGCGTCTGCCGGTGAAGAGCAGGGGGCTCAGTTGGGGATCCCCACCGAAGCGGTCCAGGTCAAGGTGCCCGTGCCCAACCCGACCAAGCTGTTGCTGCTGGCCGGGAATTACTCGAAGCACATCGAGGAAGGGGGCGGGCAAGCGGCCGAGCGACAGTCGACGTTCCCCTATGTCTTCATGAAGCCGCCGTTGACCACGCTTAATGATCCGGGCAACCCGATTCGGATTCCCAGCGTGTCTCCCGATCATATCGACTGGGAACTCGAACTGGGCGTGATCATCGGTAAGGAGTGCCACGCGGTGACCGAGGCCGACGCGCTGGATTACGTGGCGGGATACACGGTCGTCAACGACGTCTCCGATCGGAAATTTCAGCCGAATCCGGGTCGCACCGAGCGGCCCAAGGATGGCTTCTTTGATTGGATGCACGGCAAGTGGCACGACTCGTTCTGCCCGATGGGGCCGTGCGTGTTGCCGGCCGACGAATGCGATGACCCCCAGGCGCTGGAACTGAAATTGACTGTCAACGGCGAGGTGGAACAGGACGGGTCAACCTCCGAGATGGTCTTCCCTGTCACGGCGATCATCGAATTCGTGTCGAGCTTCGTGACGCTTGTCCCCGGCGACATCATCTCCACGGGAACCACTTCCGGGGTGGGGTCGGCCAAAAACAAGTTCCTTCACTCCGGTGATACCGTCGTGGCATCGATCGGCAACATCGGGTCGCTGGTCAATCCCGTGGTCTAGAGGACCTGTCGTCAGTCTGACCACGTTCTGACTCGTGTTTGCGACACGTCAATCGACTCGCCCCGGGCCGAAATTTCTCTTCGGCCCGGGGTTTTTCTTTGCGCCAGGAACGGCAAGTTGTTGTTTTGGCTGGGATTACCGGAACTGAAGAATCCGAAGTGTTGAGGAACTCCGTTTTGGCACACGGTATGCAACTCGACACTGTTGAACGGCAGCCCTGCATCGGGACTTTGACCTTGTGGGTTGTCGAAAGCTCGATCCAGGAGACAGGGAGTAGACGCATGAGACTCCGAATGATGGCTGTTGGAGTGACGGTGATCATGTTGCAGGTTTCCGTTGCTTTGCGCGACTCCGAGGCTGGACACCGCCACGTAAGTCGGCGTGTGAATACCACACCAGGAATTCCCTCCGTTTTCGTCAATTCGGACAACGGTTCTGTTCGGGCTCGGAAACTCAACAGTCTCAGTGGCTACCGGTTCTCGAGCGGCCGCCGGGTTCCGGTTCCGGTGCAGCGTTTGCATCGCCACGTGCCGGTGAACAGTTTCTCCTACGTGTCCGTGCCGTACCGGTATTCCCGTTACCGCCACATTCCGTCTGGCTTCTACGGCTATTCGACCGGCTACTACCGACGTCCCTCGGTTGGAATTTCGGTCCATCGGCCGGGATTCAGTTTCCGTATTGGTCGCGGCGGCTACGGCACGGGGATCTCGCTGGGAATCTTCGGCCGCTAGGTGTTGTTGGCCGAGGAGCGGAATCGAAGCACGGTCGTCGGGAGAGGTGCGTGAGCAAGCGGACGAGCCCAGTTGTTGCGGGTGTACGCGACGAACTGGCCGCACCGCACCTCCTTCCCGGCGGCCACGGCTACTCGCCGTTGTCGTCCTCGGACTCCTTCATCCCCAACTGCCCCATCTTGCGATAGAGATTCGAGCGGTGGAGACCCAGCAATCGGGCGGCTTCGGTCATGTTTCCCGCGGCCAGCCGAATCGAGCGGCGAATGTAGTCGACCTGGAAACGCCTGGTTGCCTCGGACAACCCCGCGTCCTCGGGCATCTCGACATCGGGCTCGCGGCCAGGGGCCAGGATGAACGCCAGGTCGTCGATTTCGATCTGGTCTCCCGGGCACAGGAACGCCACCCGCTCCATCAGATTCCTCAACTCACGGACGTTTCCCGGCCAGGTGTGTCCGATCAACCGCTGCTGGGCCTCGGGGGCCAGTGTCAGTGCGACTCGCCCCGCCTCAACACAGAATTCGTCCAGGAAGTGTTCTGCCAACGGCAGGATGTCCTCGGGGCGTTCGGCCAGGGCGGGGAGTTCGAGCGTGACGACAGAGAGCCGGTAGAACAGGTCCTCGCGGAACCGTTTCTCGCTGACTGCCTCGGCCAGGTTCTGGTTGGTGGCGGCGATGACACGGACGTTGATCGGGATCGCCTGGGATCCACCGACGCGGGTGATCATCTTCTGTTCGAGCACTCGCAGCAGTTTCGCCTGCCCACCAGGGCTCATGTCTCCGATCTCGTCCAGGAACAGCGTGCCGTCATCGGCGAGTTCGAACTTTCCCTTGCGGGTGTCCACCGCGTCGGTGAAGGCACCTTTCTCGTGTCCGAACAACTCGCTCTCGAGCAACGTTTCGCTGATCGCCGCGCAGTTGACCGCGACAAACGGTTGGTCGGCCCGCGAGCCTCCGAAGTGCAGGGCCCGGCTGACAACTTCCTTTCCGGTGCCGCTGGGGCCCAGGACCAGTACCGGGAGGTCCGTGCCGGCCAGTCGGTCGACTGTATCACGCAGTGCGTTGATCGATGGGCTGGTTCCCACCAGCCTGGCGCCACGGCCCACCTGTTCGGCCAGCTGCTCGCGGCTCCGCAGCAGCCGCTGGTGTTCCTGGGTGTTGGCCAGGGCGACGGCGGCCTGGCCGGCGAGATGTTCGAGTCCCTCGAGATCGTCTTCGTTGAAAGACCCCTCGAGCCGGTTGATCAACTCGAAGGCTCCCATCACTTCCCCGCCCCCGTCTCGCAACGGCACACACAGCAGGTTGCGGGTGGTGTAGCCGGTTTCCTTGTCGACGTCGGAGTTGAAGCGGTCATCGGTGGTCACGTCGTCGACCTGCACGGGATGCCCATTGTGGATCACGTCACCGACGATTCCTGCGTCGTCGGGAATTCTCAACGTGCCGCCTTCCACACCCAGCGCCGGGCAGGCCACCAGTTCGCCTCGTTCGCGGTCGTGGACAAAGATGCTCGCGCGGTCACAATCCAGCAGGCGAGTGGCCTCCGAAGCGATCAACTCGAGCAACGGCACCACCTCGTGCACACCCGCAAAGCCCGCTGATGCGTTCAGTGTTGATGCCAGTCGCTCGGCCCGTTTCACGGCGTGTTCGGTTCGGCCCGCCACGCCGCGAGCGACTGACAGCCCGCGGCCGGCGACAGAGAGCAACGAGAGTTGGGCCAGGTCGAGATGTCCTCCGGCGATCAACAACACCGACGCCGAAGGAGCGGAATCGTCAAGGGGAACGGCCGCCGCGGTCCAGCCGGTCGGCTTGGCAATGGGTCCACCGCCGGCGGCACTCCTGTCCAGGGACTCCTCGAGCAATTCCGCCGGCCACGAGGCCGGTTGTTGGCGGCCGTACTCGGCTTGCAGTTGCCACCCGGGATTTCGGACCAGCACTCCGCACCACTGGGCCGAAAATTCGGTCACCAGTTCTGGCAACAGTTGGTCCAGCAGATCTTGCTGGTCAGTGGATTCGCCGGCTGCTTGAAGGCAACGGTCCAACAATCCGATCGCTCGGATGGCCTCGTTCGTCTCCAACGACTGCAGACCGTCGTTGAATCTCACCCATTTGTCACTCAACTGTCGGCCCTTCGACAACAGGATTACGGCGTTTCAGTAATCAGAGTGATCTCGGTCGGAACGATTCCGTCACGACACACTCACCGATTGATATCAATTTACCCTCTGGTGCGGTCAATACGATAGCACGGCAAGAGAGTTGAATCAGTCAAC
>MDTE01010551.1_pt1 | contig 13500 bp, 32 predicted proteins | sample 811231 | NCBI WGS metagenome assembly MDTE01 (sample SAMN05326651, study PRJNA326480) | marine metagenome | isolation source: seawater | place: Indian Ocean: Red Sea | collected 2010
GTAATATCTGTTTCAGTATTACCAGTAAGCATTGCGCCTATAGTATCTCTAATTGTTTCTTCAGGAAATGAAGCGTTAATAAATGAACTTAAATTTGCAGCTGTAATTTTTTTTGTAGTATTAGCATCTATATCTACTACAGGTATTATGTCAGCACTAGCTGGTGTAGTTATTTCTGGTAATTCACTAATCTTCTTATCTGTCATTATAATCCTCTATTTAATCTTTTATGTTTATTCATACTAGATAATTTTAATTTTGTCCTTTTAGGGTTTCCAATGGAAGTTCTTTTGGGTATGCGTTCATGTACTTCTACACCCTTCCATTTTTTAGCCATTAGTTTTCTATTGCATCACCACTAAATACTGGACCAATAGCTTGTTCAAACATTAAGTTATGACCATCTTCTTGTAATAATGAAGTTCCATCTTGATTGTCAATATACTCTAAATCTATATCAGTTCTTCTATCTCTATATCTATCCTGTCCTCTTATAGAGTGTCGTCTTACCCAAACAGTCATTATTGTGTAAGCTCCGTAACTCTTGCTTGACCAGTAGTTGATCCAACAAGTAAAAAAGCTACTTTATCACCTGGTTGAACTTTAAAGTGTTCAGGTGTAAATGCAGGAATAATTAAACTATTTGTAGTTGCAGTTGGGTTGCTACCAAACTCTACATATGCATCAACTGTGCATACTATTCTTACATCTCTAATATCTGAACCATGTCCATTTGCTGTAGCAGCAGATGATCCAGTAATACCTAAAGCTTGTGTTATTCCAACTTTATAGTTTGGGTTATAATGTTTTGTTGTCATAATTTACTCCGTTAATTCTGATATAAATAATGAACCATTTGATGAGTTTCTTACAACAGATATAATATTGCCTGGCGATACTTTATAATATTCATAATCTTTTGCAGCCAATGGCGTCATAGATGTTGTAGCAGTCACAGCAGGATTGCTGATTGATATATGACAATCACTTGTTGCATATAATCTGACAAGTCTAACTTCATCAGAAATAGCCGAGCTGTTAGCGGCAGTAGCTGTGTAGTCTACTTTCTGTACAGTTCCTGTTAATTTGTAATACATTTTTGCTCCTTAGAATGATTCTAAAGAGGGAGCCGAAGCTCCCTCACTTAGATTATTGGTTGATATCTAGTAAGATACCGTGTGCTTTTTCGTTTCTCATTTCAAGAGTCCACTCAACTAAGAGTTGTACTCTCTCAGAGTCACCTGTTTTAGCAAGTTCATTCATGCTAAAATCTCTAAGGTAAGCAGCAGCCATCATATCTCTTTGTATTAAGAAACACATTTTCTCATTAGTAAGAGCCATGATTCTGTTTGGTACCATTTGAATGTCACCAAAGTCAGATGAATACACATCAATAGCAGCATATTCTACTCTGTCTCCAGCTTGTCCAAATCTAGTAGTATTAGCATTAAATGTAGATACAGTTTGTTTTACACTTGGTGGTACAACAAACATATCTAGATCTCCACCAGACTCATAGACTTGTTTGATAGCAGCTTTCAGAATTGCTTCTGTAAGATCTCTATCAGTTCCGCCTGTAGTAGCTCTAGTAAGACCAGTTGCAGAGTTAAATCCAGCAGATAAAGCACCACCACTTGCTCCAGCAGAACCGTTAGTTGCAATCCATGTAGAGATTGAACCTAGTTCACGAGCAGTTGATGCGTCACCAGCTACAGAAATATTCTCTTTAATAAGAGCAAATTCCATGTCTTTCTTTAACTCTTTCGATTTTTTTGCGATCTGATACGCCATTTCGTCAGCACGACCTGCTGCATCTACAGCAAATTGTGTTCCTGACAATAAGATCACTTTATCCATGATCTGTGTAAAGTTATGCACTCTAGCAGATGCAGCAACTGCATCAGTAGTAGCGTCATCACCTTCGATTACAGCGTTTGCAGCTGCATCAGCTAGTGTATCAGTTTGCCATTCGTGTTTTGTGCTTGTAGCTTTTGCACGAGGAATGGCAGATAGGATTGGAGTATCTTCTGGTGAAATATTGTAAATAACATCAGCAAGATCTTCTCTCAAACCTACAGTATCATATGTATCAAACATATTTGATGGTTGAGCCATAATGTTCTCCTTAGTTTAAAAGTTATTTAAGATTTTGCCTAAAGATAGCAGCAGCATCTCTAAGAGATCCACTTTTCTTCAAGCGTTTGATACCTTCATTTCTTTTAATGGCGAACTTTTCACTTTTAGTTTTAGCTGTACCAGATTTAACTACTTTAGGTGCATTTGATACTTTCTTAGCAAGTCCAGGCTTTGTAGCTTGTAACTTTCTATATGCCATAGCATCTTTAAGTATCAATAGCATTCTATGATCTGTAAGGTTAGCTACCTCTGCTTGAGAATAGCCTGTCTCAGTAAGATATCTTTTCATATCTGTTCTAACAGTTGATGCCTTTTCAGGATCTTTCATCTCAGGCATTTTGAGATACATTTGTTTCTCTTGTTCTTGAATATACTTTTGATATTCTTCTTGCTGAGATTGTTGTAGTTGTTGTCTAGTAGCTTCTAGATCCCTTTGTCTTTTCTGCATTTGATATTGTAATCTTGCAGCTCCAGAAGGATCTTCTTCATACATCTTATCGAAATCAATAGATGCCATTTCTGTATCTAATTGTGATCTCAAAGATTGTTCTAAAGTAGAAATATTAGCCAATTGAGATTGAAGGGCTTCTCGTTCCCTACGAATTTGATCTTCTTGTTGTTTTCTTTCAATAGATAATTCTTCGGTTTTACGAGAGTAATCAGCTTGTCGTTGATATCCGTTAATTAGTTCCTCTTGGTTGACCTCATATTTTTGTCCGTTAATTGTAACAGGGAATATAGGTTCCTGAACTTCTTCTACAATATCCTCAGTAGATTCTTCTTCCTGGGGAATATCTTCTTGGGTTTCTTCTTCTGACAAGTTTTTGTTTGGAAGGTCACTGGGAGCTAATGTCTCCTCAGTTTGCCTTGTTTCTTCAACTACTGGTTCAGTAGCAGGTGCAGTTTCCTGAGTATCCGCTGTAGGGTTCAGTAAACCGCTGATTGTTTGTGCAGCTCCACTAACTGTGGTTGGCTGCTTTTCAGCATCAGACATAAATGTCCTCCTATTTTGGTTTTTTGATTTCCTCTAATTGTTTAGAGGCTAGTTTGCCAGTATTCATTAATTCAGTCAGGTGGTTATGTACCTTATCTAACTGATGAATGGCTATCCATATGGCAGTTCTGCCATCTGAATCTTTGTAGGATGTGTTTATGATTTGATTCATATAATTAACTTTTAAAGCACCAATAGCTTCTTTAAAAAGTTCATCCTCTAATATGGTTTCGGCTTTTTTACCTTTTGTGACTTCTTTGTTTAATTTTATTGCGTCTGTCATTGATTTTTAGGATCAAAAAACTGCTGTTGCTGTCTTACTGTTTCTTGTCCAAGATCTCCTACTTTCGCAATATTATCTTTTTTAGGTATGTTTGCAATCTCTTTTTTAATCTCATTAGAATCAATACTCATCTGGTATTTAGCTTCTAATTCTTTTAGTCTCACTTCCATATTTAACATCATCTCTTGTGTTTTTAACTCAAGTTCTTTTTCTTTAATTTGAGTATCAAGAATCTTACGTTGGTTTTCACCTTGTACTTGTGCAAGTGTAACTTTTTCAAATTCAGTTGGCTGTGGTGGTAGTGGAGGTGGCATTTGTGCAGCACCAACAACTGGATCAGTAAAGTATGTTTCAACATTTCTTAATCCAGCAGCTTCTACCAATTTAGTTAATGTATTGTGTACATTTCTAAGATTGACCATTGGTCCAGCAGCTGACTTCTGTAAGTTAATAGCTTGTATTTGTCTTTCTAATATAACATTAAGAATAGCAAGTTCTTGATCTTTACTACCAGTACCAAGACCAACTTGTATTTCAACATTACATTTGTTTGCCCATTCCATAGGCATCATAGTTACATATTGTTCATTCACACGAATAATCTTTTCTTTAGTTTCGTATTTAGTAACTACTTCTAATATTTTATTAAATAATTGTTTAACACCTGTTTCAGCAAATACTCTGCATATTAATTCAACTCTCATTTGAGCTTGTGTCAATATTTGATTAAGACCACTTGCAGTTTTGTTTAATGAATCGGCATCCATTCCTTGTGAGTATCTTGTAATACCAGTTCTTTGTTCTCTGACTGTATCTAAATACTCAAGCAATGGCATAGCTGCTTGATTCAATGGCTGACTAGCCATAGGTTGTATGACTGATTGTGGTGGTTGTTTTGTTCTTACTATTCCACCAGGTCTATTAGTTAATAGGTCATCTATATTAACTTGACCATCCATAACTGCAACTCGGTTATTATTTGTTAGATACATATTATCCAACAACTGTCTCATAATTGTACTTTTTACTAATTGTACATCTTCAACAAGTTCCGAAATAGACCTTCCGTAAAACCTGTGTGGCACTAGAATAGGTGTTACACTTACGAATGGGCATCTGTCATAAGGCACATTGTCTAAGATTTCATATGAGCTATCACCTGCTACAGTTACCTTTCGTAACTCGGCAATACCATCTTCATCTTCATCTAACTTCATATAACATTCGTAGATCAAGATTTCTTCATTAGCTTTGTCTGTTGTAGGAGCTGTTTCCTCATCTTCTGCATATCTTTTACGAGAAACTTTTTCTTCAGAATATTTATTATTTACATCAGCTGGTAGCTTTGCAATTGTTTCAGGATCAAAACCCATTTCAACTAATTCTGATCGTGTAATAAATTTTCTGTGTGCTGTAAAATGTGCATCAGGTATAGACTTGGCATTTCTTGCAATTAAAAATTCTTCAGGTGGTACATTCTCTACACATACCTTACCTTTTTTCTTTACTCGATTGACAACAACATCATGCATCTTTTCTGCCATTGGCACTTGATCTGGTATCATTTGATCATTCAAAAACTTTTGAGCTTCTTTTAAAGCTTCTTCATTATCTCTTTCGTACTCAGTATGTTCTAATACTTTTACTTCTGGATCAGCAAGTAATAATGCAAACTCATCATCTGTTAATCCATAATAAGATGATCTTTCAACATCCATTGAATCATCCCAAAATACTTTTATGATTCCATTCTTTTGTAACAATGCATCTTTAAAAAATGTATATAGATTAGTAAAACCATCATTATCTTTATAGAATACATGGTTCAAATAATCTGTAGCTTGTTTTGCTATTGATTCATCACCAGCATTATTAGCTACACATTGCACTGCTTTTGGTGATGCAGTAAATGTTCTCATAATCTGAGGTAGTATACTTTCTATTGTATCTGCAACATCTGTAGATATAACTTGAGATCTACCTTCTTGTTCGTTTCCAAACGGTTCAGAAAAATAATAATCTAAAGATTTAGCTCTAGCTTCTGTTAGTTCACCACCAAGATATCCTAATGAGGATTGTATCTCAGATGATATGATTGCTTTTAATTCATAATCATTCATTAGCAATTCCACTTTCTCAATGCTTTATTAATTCTAGAATTAGGATCATTTGCTGTCTTAGCAGAAGTTAATTTCTTTTTCATGCCTTTCATACGCTTACAAAAAGACTTTCTTCTTTTAGCAGCTTTTGAACCTTTTTTCAATTTACTTGGTTTTGTAGTAACAGCTGTTTGTAATTTACTACCAGGGTTTGCTCTACGATAAGATGCAACTCCCTTTTTATTCAATCCACCTTTTGGGTCTTTACCTTCTTTTCTTTGCCACGCTGGTGATTTAGCCATTTTTCTTTCTCCTCTTTCCAGATGCAGTTACAGACCAATTGACTCTTTTTGGTCCAGTCTTTTTAGCAGCTTCCTTTTTACTTATACGACCTGCTACTTTTTTTGGTCTACAAGCTGGATATGGTCTACCTTTATCTTTCTTTCCAGAACGACCACACTTCTTTCCTGTCTTAACATCTCTCCAATCTTCTTTGAACCACTTACGCAGTCCACCTTGGTAAGCCATTAATATTTTCCGCCACGCTTCTTGTAAGTTTTAACAAGCCAAGCGTTTGCATATGCACTAGGATAAACTTTAAACTTTCTTTTAGCTTCAGCTTTTACTCTTGCATACAATGCTTTATTTTTTGGTTTTGGTGATGCCATTATATTATATACCTCGTGTCTACATTAATTTCTTTTGCCCAATCTGTTCTATCAGGTGCTTCACCTACACAACCATATCTAAATGCATCTGCTCCATGTGATGCCCAGTTGTGATGTGGTTTATTTTTAAACACCTGGTTCTTATCATCAAAAACTTTTTTATATTGTTTTAATGATTCGATACCATGTTTGCACCTAATTCTATCAAACCAGCAGTTAGGCAAGGTATTTCTTACTGATTCAATTCCATGATCAACTTCAAGCTTTGGAGCTACTTCAAAGTCTAGCCCCAGCTCTGATGCAACCTCTAATCGAGATTTACCAGTGCCAAGTTCTCTAGTTGTGATATCGTGTGGAGCTATATGAGCTGAGTAGTTATATGGTTTTTTATTTAGTTCACCAACATAGTATGCAAGTGATTCACCATTTGTTTCTAAATAATCTATGAGTCTAACTTCATTATTAACTCTTTGTGCAAACCATATTGCTGTTGAGTCACCAATACCTAAATCCCACCAAGTTTCTACACCTATAGTTGGATCGTATGGTACATCGCCTATACGCTTATCGCCTTCAGCTTTCTCCATCAATGCTCCGTAATAGCTGCCTTGTACCGAAGCATTGAATGAACATTCATACTCCTGCTCGTACTGTGAGTCTGGCATAGTACGCATAGCATCTTCTAGTTCCCATTGTGGAATAACATCAGTATCAGATGCTCTGTACATACATCCAAACCATTCTTTGCTATCAGTTCTTTTTGAAAAGTCATATACTTCCCAGAACTGATTATGACCCATAGGTGTTCCTATGAAAATAACATAGCCAAGTTTGTCTGATACAGCAGGTCTAATAATCTCTGTCCATGTCCTAGGAGACATGAGGGCGTACTCATCGAGAATAACGCCATCGAACCCAAGTCCACGGAGAGCATCTGGGTTGTCAGCTCCGAATATTTGTAATCTACTACCATTCCAAAGGTCAATCTTTAGTTCTGTTTCATTTCTACCCCCACCTAATTTCATTATCGGTGCTGTGTATTCTTTGAGGTAGTCGTATGCTACAGCTTTTCCTTGACGATAGGTAGGAGCAATATATGCCAATCTGGCTCCTGGCTTTTCTACAGCAGTAGTAATTATCTTCCATATTGCCAAACAGGTTTTTCCAAAACGCCTGTGGCAAACAATAACATTAAATCTTTTTAACTTATTAAAAACCTCCCATTGATATTTACGAGGTTTAAAAGGTATGGTTATTTCTTTTTCTAATCCTTTTCTGGACTTTGGCATAAATTAATCTTTACTGGTTTGTTTTCATCTCCTGATACCTTTAACTCTTTTGATGCAAGTCTAGGATGGAGATATGGAGCTGCTTTTTCAGCTGCCCACATTTTACGTTCTGGTGATGTTCCTGGATTGTTCAATACTGCAATCATATAATCTAATGGTGTTTTACTCATCTTTTGTAATTCTTCCTCTAATCTAATGCCTTTTGTTCCGTCTTTGACACCAATGGGTCTACCAGCTCCAGGTCTTTTACCGCCTCTCATTGATTAGCCTCTTGCTCTCATAGCATTAAAATGTTGTTTCAAAGCTTTATTAAGTTTCTTTTCTGCTACTTTTTTTCTCTTTTTTTCAGCAGATTTACCTATTTCATATCCTGCAAGACCTGTTGCTCCAAGTGCAAGACCTTTTATTATTGCTCCGTAAGCCATATTTATTCTCCTATCTTAATAGTCCAGGCATCATTGCATCCCTAGTTGTAGGAGGCATAGGTCGCCTAGGTTGTGGTTGTGTCATTTGTGGCGGTAGTTGTCTAGGAGGTGCTGCTGCCATACCAGTTGTAGGCATTGGTCCAGGCACATTAGAAACCCCACCTTGCATTGGTGTTGCCATTTGCTGTTTTGCCATTACAATTTTTCCAAGGGTAGCCATTTCATTTGGAGATAAAGTTGCAATCATATCAGCAATCTCAACTAAACTAGTTTTCTTAGCCATTATAATAATCCTTTTTTAGTGTTATCTACCGCTATCCTAATGTCAGGTTCAGGTTCAAATACAACCTCTATTTCTTCTTTTTTCTTCCTGATAGGTGCAGATTCTTTTTTTCTTAATAATTGTTTACGAAACTGGTCAACAAATTCTAAATCTTTATTCATTAAACCAAATATTTCTTGTTTTTATTCTTTTCTGTAGCTGATCCAATCTGTAAACCAGCAGATGCACCTGCTAAAGCACCGATCTTTCCTCTGTTTTTAATGAGTCTTTTACCAGTTTTTGTTCTAGCAAATGTTTTTGCACCAGCTTTTGCACCTCTTGCGAGTCCTAAAGCTGCATTCATTATTGATACATAAGCCATGCTATTTACCTTTCTTTTTTTTCATGCCATTGGGCTTTTTCTTCATCCCATTAGGCTTTTTTTTGCCATTTGCCTTCTTTTTTGAAGCTATAATCTTCTCCTGAAGCTTCGGTGGCAGTGTTTTTTGTTTCTTAGTAAGCATTTTTCTTACCCTTCATCATTTTTTTCTTTTTTTTCTTAGCTTTTGCAGCCATCGCCTTACCTTTTTTCGTGTAAGGGTACTTTTTTCCGTTTACCATTGGCATATTAGCCTCCTATTATTGCTATTATTAATATTAAAATAACGACTGCTGCCGCTATCTTATGCTTTTTCGATACTCCATCCCATTTCTCTTGGGCATAGTCCATCCATTTTCGCATATTATTCTCCTATTTTGTTAAAAAGGGTACTTACCCCTTCTGATGCACCTTCTTGGTCATCCTCGTTGAAATTTGAGCCTTTAAAGATCAATTCAATCTTAGGACTTGGCTCAATCTTATGTCCACTCATCTTTGAGTATGCTCTTGCTTGGGTGATACCAAAGTTATCTTCCCCAAATATTACATTACCTACTAATGGCATATGTTGTTCCTCCTATGATTAGTCTCAATACAAACCCCCCTTTTATTATTACCGCTGCTTCGCAGCGGCATTGACGCCTATGGCGGCTTTAAAACCCCACCTTTTCGCTTTCTGCTTCGCATTCAAGCTTAAGGCTTTGTGGGTTTGATTTGTCTTATTGTTTTTATTATATGATTTGATTGTTGAAGTCTCAAACTTTTCATGCATCAGATCATTTTATCGTCATCTTCTTCGTCTGTCCTTGCTTCTTTGTATGTTATGTGTGCAACACATAAATGCCTTATGCAGGTGTGCAAGGCTTCATGTGTTGCTTTGCACATAACTAAATACAAATGAAAGGACAAACTATGAATACTTCTAACGAATACAAAATGGATACTATACTCTCAGAGTTTCCTGTCGAGGAGACAGCTGAGGTTATGACTATGGTTGCTGACGCTAACCAGATTGATAGGTCTGTCAAGACTTATGGTTATCGTAATGCACTAGCTAAACTAATACATGAGGAGATACTGTTCTATATATCTCTAGGTAATTTATGTTCTAAGCTCGATGATAACCTTGTTGATCTCAAGGCTAATCGTGAGCTTGATCGTGAAGGTATCTATGGTATGGATAATCCTAACGAGATACAAGTTCACAATCTAGAAGATGTAAAGAATATGCAGTCTAAGTTGCACGATATTCTTATCGGCAAACTAAATATGTTTGTGTTGCGATTTGGTTGCAGTATTACTGAATGTCTTACTTGGACTAGCTCTGGCAAGTATGGTAAGAACCAGACTGCTGTTGCAAAAATATCACAGTCATCTGAATACTATGCGTTGATGATGGACTCTGATATGTCTGGTCTATTCAAAGATCAGATGCAATCAGTATCATACAAACTTAATGGAATGATTGATAAACTTAATCAGGCTACTGTTCCACCAGTCAAACAATATTCAATGTTTGAGAAAGAAGTTATGAACAGGCTTGTACAAGCTGAAGATAAAATATCCAAAGCTGAGAAAGAAAAGTTTTCACAACCAATCGTTCAGTCTTAATATAAACAAATATCTCAGGCAGTCGAGAGACTGCTTGGGATTAAGCAATCGCCGCTTAGCGACATAGAGAGGAGAGTATATGGCAACATATGTACTAGCAGTCTGTGTGACTGCGATAATAGTAATACAGTTCATGGCTATGATATATCTAGCTTATCAGGTAGATCATGAGAGAGAGAGTAATATCAAGCTTGAGAGAAAGCTGTATGATTTAATTCAATACATGAGAAAGGAGCAACAAGATGTTGAGAATAGCAAACTTACTGAGAGGTATGAGTCAGTTTCTTTTGATCGACCGAATGGTCAAGAAGATGAAAAGTATAGCTGATGCAGAGCCATCACTTGATGAGGCATTGGAGAAACACCAGAAAGCCACAGAGCAAGTAAAGCTTATGGAGCAGGTGATTGCGTCCAAGCACAAGAATCTTCAAGAGATTATCAACCGTCTAAACAAGGAGGACTAGTATGCCATTAGACACAAGTAAACAAGCGAGTATGTATGTCAAAGGATATGTACAAAATATCTGGGAAAGAGATGCATCTGGCGAGGTTGTAGTACCGTATAATAAAACTGGTGAACAGTTCAAAGTTATACAAACTATCAACTATACTGGTATTATGCCAGGACAGACTTGCAATATGGAGAGTCTACAGTCATTGATTGCAGATCAAAGTATTGATGTCAGTATTGTGGAAGCACCAAAGCCAAGCAATAGATAGCTAGGTTGGGGAGGGTACTGTAAATAAATTAAGGTTAAACTTCCCTCCCCCCTACATTTATGATAATATTTTCAAGGAGGTAGAGTATGGAAATAAATCTAATCACTAAGGTAATTGACAAGGTTCACGATGGTGAAATGTCAAAAGAACAAGGCTTCAATCGTATCGAACAGATAATTATAAATTATTACAAAGAACTCGATGATGCTATTTATGACAAAGACGATATCCGCAGAGAGATCTTTTATCTATTTGATTTCAGGAACGGTATACTTGCAGGACAAGTAGAAGGTGATGAGAACAAAATAGATGAGGACATAAAGAAACTATGTACTCAGATCGACACGGATTATGAAACTATGGAACAAGAATGGGAGGATACAAATCATGGACGAGAACCGAATTTACAAGACGACTAACTATGGTATGTTCAAACTAAAGTTTGGAAACAGACCAATAGATAACAACCATGTGAATAAACTTCGTAGGTCAATGACCAAACAGTTTATTAAAACACCAATCACAGTTAATAAACGAATGGAAATATGTGATGGTCAACATAGGTTTACAGCAATCAAAGCTCTAGGATTACCTGTATTTTACAGGCTAGCATCAGAGAATCTAGATACAATCAGAACTATGAACCAGAATAATAAGAACTGGTCATTTGATGATTATCTAGCATCTTATGTATCCTTAGAGACAAGGAAAGATGGTAACATTGGACCATACACACAGTTCAATGTGTTTAAAAGACAGACAAGATTTCCAAATGCTGCTTGTCTAGCAATGCTTACTGCGAATAAAAGTAGTTCTTGTGTATCAGAGTTTAAAGAAGGTAAGCTTGAAATACCACAGGGTCAATTTGGTGTAGCAACAAAACAAGCTAAAATGATTATGGAAATCGGTCAGTACTATGATGGATTCAAGAAAGCTAAGTTCATCAGTGCTATGTTAATACTATTCAAAGATGAACAATTTACATTCAAAAAGTTTATCAAAAAGCTCTCTATGAATAGAAACAAACTATACCACTGCACTAACACTCTAGATTATATTGATACAATAGAGAGGTTATACAACTGGGGTAATGCAACCAAAGTTAAATTTAGGAGGTAACTATGAACCAATACAGAGTAACTGTTATACCTGTCCACGGTGAAATTAAAGAACATTTAGTTGATGGTGATGATGGTCCAAACTTTAAAGATATGTACCGTCTGCTAGGGTGTAATATGATTGAGATTACAGGCTGTAGAGTAGGTGGTAAAAACTATGAACTCTACATAGATGAAGAAGGTAGATTTAAAGATAACAATGGAATGAATCCAACTGCATCACAATACTTTGTTGACTGGCTTGGAAACGAGGGGAGAGTAGCAAGAGTAGCCAACATAGTAGGTGACGCAGCTGTAGTTGATCCAGAACCCATAAATGAAAGGAAATAATTATGAAATTATTGAGTAAATATGAGGATTATGAACCAAAATCGAACATAGATATGTCAGACATACCGTATGCAAATATAGTAATGGGCGTATTAGAAAACGAAACAATAGAAAAGATTCAAAGACATCTTGGTGGTACACCATGGAATGAAACTCCATTTGATGTATGGCAAAGAGTATTTGATGCTTGTCAAAAATATAAAGGAGAGTCGTATGGGATTAGATCAACGAGCAGGTTACAATGAAGTAGATGTGTATGACTGGCGTAAGCACGCAAGGTTACAACAGTTCATGCATAACAAATACTTTGAGAAACATCCTGATGCAGTATCAGGTCAAGAGTTCAATTGTAAGAAACTAATACTTACAAAAGAAGATATACTTGAGTTTCAAAAACTAGTTAAGAATGATAACTTACCATTTTGTGATGGTGGCTTCTTTTGGGGGCATCAGTGGCAGGAAGAAGCTATGAAAGATTACAAAGAGTACGATCTTAAATTCTGTGAAGATGCACTTCAGTGGATCAAAGAAGGTAAAGAGGTATGGTATGACTGCTGGTGGTAAAACCAAAGGCAAAGTTTTAATCATGGATAGACATCAGGGTAAGTTGATTGATGAAACTAAAGTTTATAGTTTATGTTCTGAAGGTAATAGAAGAATTATACAATCTTCATATGACAAGAACAGATTACAAACTATAGCTGATATGTTAAATCAAGAGCAAGAGCTTATGTCAGGAGTTAAATATGAAAAGTTTTTTATACTTGAACCTCTGTAATACTGTGTTGTTGATTGTAGTTTTGATTAGTCAAACTGCTGATATGTATACTGATCATGTGAACTATAGCAGCAACTGGTGTGCAAAAGAAATTGAAATAATGAGAGATCAAATAAGTGATCTTTGGTATATAAATGGATTAAATGGAGTACAATTAGATGACTGAAATGAAAAAGAAAGATGACGAGTCTTTAACAACATATATCTACAGAGTGTGTAATAAGAACTATAATGAAATGAATCCAAAAGGCTTTCAAAGCTTTTTAGATCAAATGATCAAGCTATGTCAGGATATGGATAAAGGTAAATATCCTTCTGATAACAAAGATTCCGTTAAGGAATGATTGGGCTAGGTACTTCCGTTTGTTCTTGAATCCTAGCCCAGTTTGGAGGGGAATATGTATACAA
>MDTE01180947.1_pt1 | contig 13500 bp, 11 predicted proteins | sample 811231 | NCBI WGS metagenome assembly MDTE01 (sample SAMN05326651, study PRJNA326480) | marine metagenome | isolation source: seawater | place: Indian Ocean: Red Sea | collected 2010
AATGGAGCGGGATACCAGATTCGAACTGGCGACCTTCTGCTTGGCAAGCAGACGCTCTACCAACTGAGCTAATCCCGCGATTGGCCAATAGAGCTATCAGCGCTGACATCTTTACAATTATAGTGCCCAACCTGCTGCAAAATCACCAAGAAGTTTCTTCATTGCTTCGCTTTAGAATTCCCAGTAAAGGTCTTTCTCGCAACACGCAGATACGTCACCATTGATAGCAGCGTAAAAAAACCAGATAGATATAGTAGCATCTCACCTAACCATGATACCCACTTTGGCTCACCAATCGGTCCATAGAGAAGCATCGTAATTGCTGCTATTTGCGCCAAAGCCTTCAATTTACCAAGTCGATTGACCGCGACTACACCCCTTCGCCCTATCTCTGCCATCCATTCTCTCAACGCTGATACAGTAATTTCTCTACCAACGATGATTGTTGTAACAATAATAAAGAGAATTGGGCTCTGCACTGATACTAGGACGTCATTATCACTGACTAATAAAATTAGCGCCACTACAACCAGTAATTTATCCGCTACAGGATCTAAAAACGCTCCGAAAAGGGAAGTCTGATTCATGCGACGAGCGATATAGCCGTCGAGCCAATCTGTAAATGATATCAACACAAATATTGCGGAAATCCAGATTCCAGGCCCCTGAAACAGGTATAGCGCAACCAGCACCGGAACAAAGCCAATACGCGAATACGTTAATATATTTGGAATACTAGTAGGCATAGGCTATCAATGATGAAAGTTATCATAAATACGTTTTGCAATACCAACGCTAATTCCTGGAGCCTGAGCGAGCTCACCAATACCAGCTTCTTCAATCTTTTTTATGCCGCCGAAATACTTAAGTAAACTCTGCCTCCGTTTTGGGCCGATACCTTCAATACCCTCTAAGGTTGAACGTTTTCTCGATGCCGAACGCTGAAGTCGATGTCCTGTTATCGCAAAACGATGTGCCTCATCACGAGCTTCTTGCACAAGGTGGAAGGATTCGCGACTTAATTCTATTTTCCTAACACTGCCGGCAGACAATCCATAAGTTTGATCAAGATTAGGCTTGCGATTAAAACCTTTTGCGATGCTTAGCAAAATAGGTTTCGTCACCATATTAATTTCCTCTATAGTCTTGCTGGCCAGCTTTAGATGAGCACGGCCTCCGTCTATTACTACAATGTCCGGAATAATACCCTTGCCATCTCTTATTTTGTGAAAACGCCGAAATAGCAGTTCTTTAAGCGCACCAAAATCATCCCCAGCTATACAGTTTTGGATATTGAAACGACGGTACGCAGAGCGGTCTGGCCCATTATCTGTAAACACTATCTGAGATCCTACAACGGCCTCCCCGCCAGTATGGCTAATATCATAACATTCCATCCTTATAGGTTTATCTTTATATTTCAAATCCTTAGAGAGCGCTTTGAATTTGATCTGGTAGCTCTCCTTGCCGATTAAATATTGCTCGAGTCGTTCATTCGCTTGGCTGTTTGCAAACTCCACTGCTTTCTTTCTCTTTCCACGAACCGATGTAGCAAACCTAATGGATCTATTGCTTAGCGTCCCTAATAATTCTTGGATTAGGGCTAATCGCGCAGGCTGTGATGACGAAATAATCTCCTTTGGAATCTTACTAGAAAGATAATATTGAGATAAAAATGCGGCTAAAACTTTATCGGTACTTTCCCCTAACAAGGGCTTAACGACATAGGGTCGTCCGCCCTGATTCTGTCCGTTCCGGACAAACATAACATAAAAGACTATGGTTCCGAGTTTCTCAGCAATACCGATGACATCGATATCTCGATCATCTGGAAGAACATCTATTTTCCTAGCCTGAATTGCACGAAGTGCTGATATCCTATTTCGATACTCCGCGGCTTTCTCATATTGTAGTTCAGCGGAAGCTGTTTCCATTCGATCTGTAAGCAACTCCCCTAGCGCATTGCTTTTCCCATTGAGCAACAAGAGAACCTGCTCTACTTCAGTGCGATAGTTATCCTTATCTATCAACTCAACACATGGTGCTGAACATCGTTTAATTTGGTATTGCAAACATGGTCGACTTCGATTATGAAAAAAACTATCACTGCAATGGCGAACGGGAATAATCTTCTGAAGATTTGAAAGCACTTCACGTACAGCGCCAACACTTGGATAAGGGCCAAAAAATATACCCTTATTTTTGAGACTCCCTCGGTAAAAACTTACACGCGGATACTCTTGATGCGTTGTTATACGAATATAGGGATAGCTCTTGTCATCGCGAAATATTATGTTGTATCGTGGTCTCTTCGCTTTAATTAGATTGCTTTCGAGTAACAAGGCCTCCGCTTCATTAAATGTTGTTCGTATTTCAATCTCTGCGATTTGCCTAAGCATTAGAGCTGTCTTGTCGTGCAGCTTCTGACGACTAAAATAGCTGCTGAGTCGCTTTCTTAGATCTTTTGCTTTGCCTATATATATACATGCTCTAGATTGATCAAACATGAGATACACGCCAGGACCACGCCCTACTGTTTTTAGAAAATTCTTACTATCAAACATTTAATTTTCTCTGTGTGTCATTACCTTTACTTATTTATTGCTGTTGCCTCCCGGAACCACTAGACTTATTGGAAACTATATACCATTAGGCGTATTATGAAAATTTCAGCGTCAGATGTCCGTATTGGAAACCTAATCGAGCATCAAGATAGATTGTGGAGGGTGCTAAAGAAGGGCCATGTAAAACCTGGCAAAGGAGGAGCATTTGTGCAGGTGGAGCTTAAGGAGATAAACGGGCGCTCCAAACAAAACGAGCGATTTCGCTCGGAAGATAAACTAGAAAAAGCCCGGGTTGAACCCAGAAATATGCAGTACCTCTATCCAGAATCAGATCAGTATATATTTATGGATCTAGAGTCATACGATCAGATTAGTCTAGGGATAGAGTCGCTCTCAGGCCAGGAGGGATACCTAGTTCCTAATGAAGAGCTTCAAATCAACTTCTATAACGAACAACCCATTGGAGTTGAGCTACCAGCTACCGTAGTGCTAGAGGTGATAGAAACGGAAACCTCAGTGAAAGGCCAAACCGCCGCTGGTTCAGGCAAACCAGCAATTCTAAATACTGGGCTGCGAATCACTGTTCCAACATTCATCAATATTGGAGATAGTATTCGGGTCAATACTGAAACTGGTCTGTATCTTGAAAGAGCCTAACTACTAAATAACTATCCCCTGTGGTATCCGAGTCAAAAAACCATCTGTTTGTCTACTGGGCTCTTTTTTCAACGCTTTACTAAATGTTCAATAAATGACTCGACACCGGCGAAAATCAACTTAAATGTACGATCATAAGTAGCTATGTCTTTGCCGTACGGGTCCTTAATTTCTTTCAAGGGAATGTTATCCGTATACTCAAGAAGTAACTTTGGTTCCGTTACCGCAGCATTTGGCCGCATATTATTGAGATCATTTAAGATCTGATAATCCATTGCTAAAATGTGTCTAAATATAAAGAAATCCTCCGGGTCTATCATGCGCGCTTTTAGATCAGACATATTAAATCCGTGCTGAAGCGCAACGGAGCATGCAACTGGTGTTGGTGGACTTTCCGGTGCTTCGACACGAGTTCCTGCTGAACAGCCTGTAAGGCTTAAACTGGACACCTCCCTGACTGAGAGCTTTCGGAAGATTGCTTCTGCTGTCGGCGAACGGCACGTATTTTGTTCACATACAAATAAGACATACTTCATTTGCGCGCCAATTATGCGATTGAATGATTACTAAAATACGCAACCGCATTGACCAAATCTGACGGCGAATCGATACCTGGCCCTGGTTCCTCCACAGCATCAGCCACAAGTATCGGCTCACCATTCCATAATGCTCTCAATTGTTCAAGTTTCTCTTCCTTTTCCATTGGAGACGGCTTCTGTGTACCAAATTCCTTCAAATAACTAACCCTATACGAATAAATACCTATGTGGCGATAAGTGCTTCTGATCGATCGGGAATTAGACAGCTCATCTCTCCTATTAGCGTGGAAAGGGACTGGTGACCTTGAAAAATATAGAGCGACATCACGTTGATTCCTCACTACTTTAACAATATCTGGATTATATAAGTCTTCACTTTCGGTGATTGGCGCACAAAGAGTCGCTAAACGAACCCGAGGGTTATCTATCAGCAGATCTGCTGCTTGATCGATCAATAAACCTGGCATCCGCGGTTCATCACCTTGCAGATTTACAATGATTTGTTCTGCCGACCAATTTACGATAGTAGCTACCTCTGCTATACGATCCGTCCCGGAATGATGTGTGGTCTTGGTCATTACCACCTTTGCTCCGAACGAGCGGGCAACCTCTTGAACCTCTGCGCTATCAGTCGCAATAATAATAGTCCGAGCATGACTTTTCCTAGCGCAATCATAAACTCTTTGAATTAATGGCTTTCCTGCGACGTCCTTTAGGACTTTCCCAGGTAAGCGTTTTGAATTTAATCGAGCCGGTATAACGATATCGAACGCTGCTTTCATAATTCTACTGGATACTATCCAACTTCTTTAACAGATTATCTAAAAAATAGTCGTTTAGATCTACTATTAGAGGTACAGACCACCAATCTTTACCAGCATAGTTTACAAGCTTTATAGCGTCTTTTGCTGTAATGAGAACTGTTTTATTTAGAAGCTGTTCAATATCGATCTTTCGATAATTATGATGGTCCGGAAACTTGTGTTCAATCATACGAATTCCTAAGTCTTCGAGCTTTCGAAAGAACTCTACGGGATGAGCTATTCCTGCTACGGCATGGATCTCTCTATCCAAAAAGCTATTGAGGTCACGCCGTTCACCAGTATGCAAATTTACCGCGTATTCCAACTGAGAGCGCATAGTATATTCAGAAGCGTAAGGCAAACCGCCATGACGAACAACAAAATCTACAGAATGAAGTCTTTTAGTTGTTTCACGCAATGGTCCTGCAGGGAGCAATAATCTATTCCCAAAAAGCCGTTTCCCGTCAACCACCACAATTTCTATTGCCCGCTCTAAGCTAAGATGCTGTAGGCCGTCGTCACTTATGATGATATCAACACCATGATGTGCAATTAGTTGATCGCAGGCAATCGGTCGTTTACGTCCCACCACCACCGGGCATCCTGTTTCTCTACGAATTAGTAACGGTTCGTCGCCTACGAGGCCTGCATCTTCATCACCATTCACAAGTCTACTCTGTGCTTCCGCTTTGCCTTTGTAACCACGACTAACTATACCTGGGGAATAACCACGTTCACGAAGATATCTAGCAAGAGCTATAGTCAACGGCGTCTTTCCCGTACCACCTACTGTCAAGTTTCCAATGACTATCACAGGGACACCAGCATTCGCCCTCTTCAGTAATCCACATCTATATGCTGCAACACGTAACGTTAGCACAACTCCATATAGGGCACTCAACGGCAACAGCATAAACGATAGTATAGTCCGCTGGTACCAACTCTCCTCAAGCATCAATTGCAACCTATTCACTTGTTCGATCCAAGGTATGCTGGGTGCGCTGCGCACTATTCATCTGGTTGCTGTAAAGGGCGCCGTAGTAACCTCCCATTGCCACCAAGGTTTCGTGATCACCAGACTCTATTAGTCTTCCTTGATGTAAAACGTAGATGCAGTCGGCATCAACGACTGTTGAGAGGCGATGTGATATGGCTAGCACGGTTCTTTTTCCAACAAAATTGCGAATATTTCTTCTTAGCTCTTCTTCACCAATATTATCTATTCCAGAAGTCGCTTCATCCATTATCAGAATAGAAAACTCTCGATATAAGGCTCGGGCTAAGGCAACACGCTGCCGTTGACCGCCAGACAACAACGCGCCGCGTTCACCGATATTAGTTTCGAGGCCGTCTGGGAGGTCGGGTATAAATCGATCAATTCCGGTAGCCTCAATTACTGCTTCTAGCCTACCTTTATCTGTGTCAGCGCCGTAGCATATATTTCTTATCAGGGTATCATTGAATAAAGTGGCATCCTGGGGAGCAAGACTAATCTCCTCCCTAAGGCTCCCTACGCTATGCTCACTAATCGATACACCATCGATAAGAATCTCACCACAAAACGTATCATAGAAAGCCACTAGAAGAGAGGAAATAGTAGATTTTCCACTTCCAGACTCACCCACAATACCAACAAAGTCGCCCTGTGAAATACTAAATGAAACATTGTTGAGCGCAGCTGTATTGCTCGAGCTGTAGGTAAATGAAACGTTCCTAAACTCGAGATTACCGAATGCTGGGCTCATGATATGTCGACCACCGTCAGACTCGCTTTCCATGTCAAGGATGTCAAAGGCGCTCTTCGATGCTGCGACTCCTGTCTGCAAAAGCTCGTTAACCATAGCAAGACGCTTTATTGGCGCCATAAGCATCAAAATCGCACCTAAATATGACGCAAAAGTACCAGCACTGATAAATGATCCGGTTGCACCTGTCATGGCTAAGTAAATCACCCCAGCCACATTCATACCAACGAAAATTAATACAAGGGGGACACTTCCGGCCCCAATAACAGCCTTCTTGATTGCTTGGTCTCGATTGCTTAGATTGACCCGCTCAAACGATACAGTTTCGTGCCGATACGCCTTGAACGATTTTAGTATTTTATGGGCTTGGAATGCTTCTTTAGATACTTGCGCAATATTGCCGATAGATTCTTGGATGCGTTCGCTAACAGTTCTAAACCGTCGACCTGCTACACGTATAATAACTGCCGCTACTGGGGTAATAGTCAGAAAAATAACAGTTAGCTGCCAATTTAGGTATATCAGCCAACCCAATAGTGCAAGTGTCAGAAGGGCATCTTTAACAAGAACGCGTATTGCTAATGTTGCAGCTTGCGCCACCTGTTCTATATCGTAAATCAGTTTAGCAACTAAGCTGGCTGATGTTTCATGATCATGATATGGGACAGGCAGCTGTATCATTTTTTCAAAAAGCTCGCTACGTAAATCAGCAATCACCATCCGGGCAATCCAACCAATGCTATACTGGTCAGCAAAAGACCCGACACCGCGTGCCATAAAAGCACCAACCAGTAATAATGGTGTAAGTTTAATTACGGTAGTGTCTCTATCTACAAAACCACCGTCCATAATAGGTTTCAGAAGCGCGGCAAAGGATGCTTCGGATATTGCAACTACAATCATGCCTAAGAGGCCCAATATAAATACCCAGCGATAGGGAAGGACGTACTTGAGCAGCCTTTTGTATATTTGAAATGTATTCACAATAATATACTTCTAAAGCATCAAGAAATAATCGGCCAAAGCATACCAGCTCTTAATTCAAACATCCTATCAGCTCGCCTAGCAAGCATATGGTCGTGAGTTGCGAATATCATAGCCATACCGTTTTTTTGATTTAGATCGACCAGGAGTGATTGGACATCCATCGCAGTTCGCTCATCAAGATTACCGGTTGGTTCATCTGCAAACAGACACCGCGGATTATTAATAATAGCTCTTGCAATAGCAGCACGTTGCCGCTCGCCACCAGACAATTCAGATGGCTTATGGTTATAGCGTCCCTCCAGCCCTACAATCTTTAGAAGTCCCTGCGCTTTAATTAGCGCTTCTTTATAGGAGTGTCTAGCGATTAGCAATGGCATTGCAACATTTTCCTTTGCAGTAAATTCAGCTAAGAGGTGATGGAATTGGTAAACAAATCCAAAGCTCCTATTTCGAAGAACGCGCTTATCTCGTTGACTACACGCATTCAGATCTTGACCATCAACGATAACACTACCTGTACTCGGGATCTCTAACCCGGCTAGCAAGTGCAGTAATGTACTTTTTCCAGAACCAGATGCACCTACAATTGCTATCAGCTCTCTCTCTGCTATTGAAAGTTCAATCTCTCGCAATATTTCCAATGACAATTGATTATTACTAAATGTTTTACCTAAATTGGTACATGACAAAATCTCTCTGATCTGCTTATTCATATCGTAAGGCATCAGCAGGATTAATCTTGGATGCCCGCCACGCAGGATACAACGTTGCAATGAAAGTAATCAATAATGAGACAATGACAACGCGGGTTACATCAGCCCACCTTAAATCAGCAGGAAACTCTGATATAAAATAGACATTCGAGGGGAAAAACTCTACCCTAAATACAGACTCCAAGAATGGTACAAGTGTTTCTATATTAAGTGCCGTAGTTACACCTAAAAGCATTCCTATTGTAGTACCTACGATACCGATTAACGTGCCTTGTATGATAAAAATCGACATGATACTTTTCGTCCCAAGTCCGAGTGTACTGAGAATTGCTACATCTGGCTCTTTGTCCGTAACCACCATAATCAATGTAGAAACTATATTGAAAGCGGCTACGGCGACAATTAGCAGTAAAATAAGGAACATTACTCGACGTTCAAGCTGTAGGGCTTTGAATAGATTCTGATGTTCCCAGGTCCAGTCGCTAACAATAAAGTTACTCGAAAGCCTATCCGCTACTTGTTGCCGTATTGATGGCGCCTGATAAATGTCAGAGACAGAAAGACGAATTCCAGTTACCCCGCCACCAGTTTGAAATAGTTTTGCAGCATCGTCTATATGTAACAATACAAATGCACTGTCGTACTCAAACATGCCAAGTCTAAATATTCCAGAAACTTCAAATCGGCGTAATTTAGGTATAACTCCAGCGACACTGACGCGCCCTTCTGGGGCGATAACTGTTAACTTATCCCCAATCTCAACGCCGAATCTAGAGGCTAGAGCCTCTCCAACAACAATGTTCCAGGAACCTTTCTCTAGTGAATCGAAGGCGCCACTAGTGAGGTGGTTAAGTGGCCCGGAATCAAATACTTCCATAGCAGGATCAACACCCCGAATCAAAACACCATTGCTAGATCGGCCATGGACAATTAGACCCTGAGCTAATATAAACGGGGCGAGCTCAGTCACACCATCAACCCTTTTTGCAATATTGGCTACGGCTCCCCAATCTCCTAAATAGCCAGCGTCGGTCTTAATGGTTACGTGAGAAGCGACTGACAGAATTTTTTCCCGGAGCTCTTTCTCAAAACCATTCATTACCGAAAGCACTGTAATAAGAGCCCATACACCTATAACAATACCAAGAATTGAAATTAAGGATATAAACGAAATATAACGATTTCGCCGCCTCGCTCGTGTGTAGCGTAATCCGATCCTAACTTCCAGTGGAGTCATCGTAATATCAAATATCTAAGTGCTAAGGTGTTAACTAAATTAGAGCATCTTCAATATCAGGGCGCATATGTGGGAATAACAAAACATCACGAATGGATGGCATATTAGTAAGAATCATTACTAATCGATCCACGCCAATACCGCCACCCGCGTTAGGCGGTAATCCATATTCGAGAGCTTGTATATAATCATGGTCAAAAAACATAGCCTCTTCATCTCCCTGTATCTTTGATTTCGCCTGATCAGAGAAACGGTCAGCCTGATCATCCGGATCATTGAGTTCTGAAAATCCATTAGCGAGCTCCCTTCCAGCAACAAACAATTCAAATCGATCAACGATTGATGAGTCATCCTCACAACGGCGCGACAGTGGTGACGCTTCAACAGGATAACCTGTTATAAATGTCGGTTGGATTAATTTGTCCTCAATACGTGATTCAAATAGATCAAGCAATAATGTTCCTGCAGAACTTCCAGCTATATGTGGGATATTCCATTCGGAAAGAATCCATCCTAGTCGAGCAGCATCTCCAATATCTTCATCTGAGATTTCTGGATGATATTTTTTGACTACCTCTTGTAGGCTGTATCGTTCAAATGGTGTATCAAAGTCAATAATACTGCCCTGATACGGTAGTTTTGTAGATCCGGATACGTCGCGAGCCACTTGGCTGAGCATTTCCTCAGTAAATATCATGTAATCGATATAATCAACGTACGCCTCATTGTATTCAAGCATCGTGAACTCTGGATTATGTTGTGTGCTGAGACCTTCGTTGCGAAAATTACGATTTAACTCATAAACTTTTTCGAAGCCACCAACTAGACACCTCTTGATCGCCAACTCCTGCGCAATCCGTAAGTAAAGCTTCATGTCTAGCGCGTTATGATGAGTAATAAATGGTCGTGCGTTTGCTCCACCAGGTATAGGAAGTGTGATCGGTGATTCAATTTCTAAATAGTTATGTCGATCTAAATACTTTCGAAGAGCATTAATGGTTTTTGATCGTTTGCGAAATACCTCACGAGATTCAGCATTAACCATTAAATCTAAGTAACGTTTTCTATATTTCGTCTCTATATCGACTAAGCCGTGATATTTATCTGGCAATGGATGCAGTGACTTTACTAACAAACGTATATTACTAATACGTAGGCTTAGCTCGCCGGTCTTAGTCCTAAAAACAGTACCAGTAACACCGAGAATATCGCCCAGATCGTATCTTTTAAAGTCTTCATATGCCTCTTCTCCAACTAATTGCTTTTGAACATACAGTTGAACCTTTTGATTCTCATCTTGGAGGTGCGCGAAAGATGCCTTACCCATAACCCTCTTGGTCATTAATCGCCCAGCAATAACTAACAAAGTCTCATCGGCTAATAGCTCTTCTTGGCTCAGTTTGTCATATTGGTTAAGAATCTCGACAATCGTAGTATTTCTTCGAAAGTCGTTCGGATAGGCCGTTATGTTCTCATCACGGATACGAGAAAGCTTCTCTCTACGTTGACGCGTCTGCTCATTTTGGTCTTCGTCTTTCATCTTTGTCTCACTCAAATGAATGATTTAGCTAAAGTCCAGCTTTTAAACTTGACTCGATAAAACCAGTTAGATCTCCATCTAATACTGCTTGTGTGTTTCTAGTTTCAACTCCAGTCCTAAGATCCTTGATACGAGATTGGTCAAGTACGTATGATCTGATTTGACTGCCCCAGCCTATGTCTGCTTTCGAGTCTTCTAGCTCCTGCTGAGCTAGCTTTTGCTGCCGGATCTGTGCTTCATAAAGTTTGGAACGCAACATTGACATAGCCTCGGCTTTATTTCTGTGCTGCGACCGATCATTTTGGCACTGGACAACTATGCCAGAAGGATGATGTGTTATACGAACTGCAGAGTCAGTCCGATTTACATGCTGCCCACCTGCTCCGCTCGCTCTATATGTGTCAATTCTAAGGTCTACTGGATTAATTTCTATTTCTATGTTCTCGTCCACCTCTGGATACGCGAAGACCGAGGCGAACGAAGTGTGCCTTCTGTTTCCTGAATCAAAAGGTGACTTACGAACAAGTCGATGCACACCTGTTTCAGTGCGAAGTCGACCATAGGCATGGTCCCCCTTTATACAGATAGTTGCGCTCTTTATTCCAGCAACTTCGCCATGTGACTTCTCTATCAATTGTACGCTAAATCTGTGACTCTCCGCCCAGCGAGAATACATCCGAAGCAACATTTCTGCCCAATCTTGGGCTTCTGTACCGCCAGAACCAGCCTGGACGTCAAGAAACGCGTTAGCAGCATCTGCCTCTCCTGAAAACATTCTCTTAAGTTCAAGCTCAGCTACAATAACATCTGTCTCAGCAACGTCCTGTTTGATAGCGTTCAACGTAAGGAAATCATCTTCTTTCGTTGCAATCTCTACCAGCTCCAGATTATCCTCAATGCCAACTTTGACCGCATCTAGTTGAGATACAATGGCTTGTAGATTTGCGCGCTCCTCGCCTAGCCGCTGCGCATGCTGGGGCTTGTTCCAAATATCAGCCTGCTCTAGTTGCAGCAAAACCTCTTCAAGACGTTCCTTTTTGTTGTCATAGTCAAAGATACCCCCTAAGACCAACGATTCGTTTGTCCAATTCTGCAAGCAGGCGACGCAAATCGTTCACTTCTTCTGGAGTCATATATCTCACCAAACTGTGGCCATTGTGTAGTCCGCAAGGATACCGGATTTAGGTCTTGAGGTAACCTTATATTTCTGGGCAATAGCTCTAAGAGGCGGTGGTGTATTCTATTATTGATTCAATTTATGGGATTAGTCGTTCATTTTTGTTGTCGATTTTCCGCTCGATGTCTAAAATAGGCGATCGTATCAAACGTAGCATCATACTGGCGCATGAAAATTGGCATACCAAAAGAAGTGACTCATGGCGAGAAAAGAGTCGCTGCAACACCGTCAAGTACGGAACTGATCAGAAAGCTCGGCTTTGAAGTACTAATTGAAACAACGGCTGGTCTTAATGCGGGATTCAATGATAGCGACTACGAAGTGGAGGGAGCTACTATCATCCCAACTGCCAGAGAGATATGGACTGCTAGCGATATTATTCTCAAAATAAGAGAGCCCGCAACGAATCGTACTGAAGGTTTCGAAGAAATTGACCTTCTACATAATGGCCAAACTCTAATTGGACTGCTGTGGCCAGCACAGAATGCAAACCAACTAGATCGCTACGCTGAGAAAAAAGTCACTGCAATAGCCATAGATAGTGTGCCACGTATATCGCGCGCCCAAAAGTTTGATGCTCTGAGCTCGATGGCAAACATAGCAGGTTATAGAGCAGTTATTGAAGCTGCAAACCACTATGGTAAGTTTTTTGGCGGCCAAATTACTGCTGCCGGTAAGATCCCGCCCGTCACAATACTCGTCATTGGCGCTGGTGTAGCGGGGCTTGCCGCAATTGGAACAGCAGGAAATATGGGGGCAATAGTCCGAGCGTTTGATACACGCCCTGAAGTTAAAGAACAGGTCGAGAGCATGGGTGCTAACTTCCTGTTACTCAATATTGACGAAGATGGCTCAGGAAGTGGTGGCTATGCCAAAGTCATGAGCGATGAATTTATCGCAGCAGAAATGGAACTTTTTAGTCAGCAAGCCAGAGAAGTCGACATTATAATCACTACTGCCCTGATCCCTGGAAAACCAGCGCCAAAGCTGATCACTGAAGCAATGGTGTCATTAATGACTCCTGGGAGTGTAATTGTCGATCTAGCTGCTGAACAAGGTGGAAATTGCGAACTTACGCAACCCAATGAGAGCATAATAGAACATGGCGTTACCATAGTTGGCTACACTGACTTCCCTAGTCGAATGGCTGCTCAATCAAGCCAGCTCTACTCTAATAACTTATATCATTTGCTCAGTGAACTAAGCCTAGAAAATCAGTCAAATATTAATATTGATATGAGTGACGACGTTGTTCGTTCCGTAACTATTGCTCATGAAGGAGCAATTACATGGCCTCCTCCGAATTTGCCAATAAAGAAGGAGCGGGAAAATTCTATAGGCGTTGATGTTGATGTAGTCGAGACCCAAACCAAAACCAGTACGAAATCACGCCGCGTGACCACCATTACCGGCCTCGCTGTCGCACTTGCATTAATATTTGGTTTAGGTTCCGTAGCCCCTCCGGAATTTATGGCTCATTTCACAGTATTCATACTTGCGATTTTCGTTGGCTGGCAGGTGATCTGGAATGTGACTGC
>MDTE01191759.1_pt1 | contig 13500 bp, 15 predicted proteins | sample 811231 | NCBI WGS metagenome assembly MDTE01 (sample SAMN05326651, study PRJNA326480) | marine metagenome | isolation source: seawater | place: Indian Ocean: Red Sea | collected 2010
ATGGCCCGTGTGGACAGGTGGCCGAGTGGTTAAAGGCAGCAGACTGTAAATCTGCCCGCGCAAGCGTACGCTGGTTCGAATCCAGCCCTGTCCACCACCACCCTTTCTTTTAGCATATATCTGCATCCCCAGAAATCCATAGAAACCCTTGGAATTCTGCGGTATATTGCGCCTGCTCCGTCCCTACATGACCATCGCGATCCACCCGCATCCGAGGTCTAGTGTGGGGAAGGTGTGGGGAAGGGCAGGTGCTTCCCCACACTTGTATTTTCCGGAACGGCCTGCGGAAATGTGGGGAAGGAAATGGGCAAACTCACGGCAGTGGCGGTAAAGGCCGCTTTGGCGAATCCCGGCACTTATCAGGATGGCGAAGGACTTTTTCTCAAGGTTGGGAGAACCGGGTCAGCGTCATGGGTGATTCGACTCCAACAAGACGGCAAGCGACGGGACATAGGGATCGGGAGCGCCAAACTGGTCACGCTGGCTGAGGCACGCCAAAAAGCCAACGAACTGCGCAAAGCCGTGAAGGTCGAAAAGCGCGACGTTCTCATAGAGCGCAAGGACGAGGCTGCCGCCAAGGTGACTTTCCGCGAAGCGGCCACCCAGTACCATTCCGACAACGAGGCGGGCTGGAAGAGCGCTGTCTACACCCGTCAGTGGCTGGCCAGTCTGGAGAACTACGCTTTTCCCAAACTCGGTGACATGCCAACCGGCAGCATCACCGCAGCCGACATCATTGAAGTCCTCACCCCGATCTGGCAGGAAATCCCTGAAACCGCCCGCCAGGTACGCAACCGGATTTGTGCCGTGCTCGACTATGCGCACGCGAAGGGATGGCGATCTACCGAAGCACCGTCGGGCAATAGCAGCCTGAAAGCGGGTAGGGGCCTGCCACGACAGATCAAGAAACCGCAGAACCGCAAAGCGATGCCGTATGTCGCCATTCCAGCGTTTCTGACCGCCCTACGGCGCAAGCCATCCTTCGGACGTTTCGCGCTGGACCTCCTCATCCTGACCGGCACGCGCTCGCAGGAGGTCCGACTCGCGACCTGGGACGAATTCGATCTTGAGGAGCGCCTCTGGACCATCCCCGCCGAACATATGAAGCGAAGCAAGGCACATGTAGTCCCGCTCTCTGAGGCTGCACTGGGTGTCCTCGCAAAGGCTGATGCGTTTCGGGTCGAAGGTGCTGAAGTGGTCTTCTCCGGTGCAACGGGCAAAGCGATGTCCGACATGACGCTGCTCAAGGTGCTGCGCGACATGCAGGAGCCTTACCACGTCCACGGCTTCCGCTCGGCGTTCACGGACTGGGCGGCAAACGCGGGCTTCCCAAACGCGGTGGTCGAGGCCGCGCTCGCTCACAAGACGCCCGACGCGGTGCAGGCGGCGTATCGCCGCACAACCTATCTTGGCACCAAGGAGGATCCCGGTATGCGCGTGAAGCTCATGGATGCATGGGGAGCCTATTGCTCCGGTACAGTCACAGTCAGCGAAGCTCTCAACGCGCACGACTAGCGCAACGCCCTCCACAAACAGACCACCAGCACCGCCGGCGCGCATGGCTCTGCCATGCCGCCTGCCTTCCGGCGAGGATGAGAGGGCAAACTGCAAATTGATGCCGTGGCACGGGCCAGCGGGCGTCAGAAGAGGACCCGAACTTCAAGTTCAGTTATTGTTATATTTTTGAAGTTTGGGGGCTGAAGAAATTTGTCCCCGAGCCTTGCCCCAGGACCGTTTGTCGGGATTGATTTGACGCCAAAAATCGTCCCCATTCGTCCAGAAGAATTCGCCAAAATTCAGTCGAAGTAATCCTTTCCGCTCGCAAATTCCACGAACAGGCACGGCAAAATTCGCAGTCCGGGAAAAGTCGGTTTCAATGCGAAGTACCCTTAATGCGTTTGACCTTCTCGCTGAATTGAATCAGCCGCTCTGGTTCCGAGGCAAACCATGCGTAGCTTCCCCACGCCAAGGTGCCGACTGTCTTCCGAAAGGTTGCCGATCCGCGATCGAGGAATGCCGTGACGAAAGCGACATTCACAGGTGCAAATCCTGCCTTGTCAGCTAGCTTGAGCAGTGCAGTCTTGCGCGCCTCATTTACCGGACCGTCAGTGTGAACCACTTCGACGAAAACCAGTAAGGGGTGAATTGGGCCGAGATCGACCAAAACAATGTCTGGCAAGTTCTTTTCCGCGGGGATGGTCAGCCCGATTGCTTTCGCCAATTCGTCATCCCGCGCAACGACCTTATTGCCGCTTTCGCTGAGCGTGATGACACCCGGCTTATCGAGGAATGTTGGAGCAAAAACCTCGATGACGGCTTTCGAAATATCGGAACTTGGTCCAGTAGACATTCGTCGCGTTTCACCATTCGGGAAAGTGACCAGCTGGTGATCGCCTCCTGCCGCAGCTCCACGTCGAACGATGGCAATCCGCGCTAATGCGCCCGCGTTGAGATACCTCTTCTGCCAAGCATCGATTTTGGCTTTGAGCACTGCCTCAGACAGCGCCGGATCAAGCAAGTCAGCAAATTCTGATTGAAGAGCGTATCGCCCGGCTGGAGAAGTTACGGCCACCCTCGGTTTGTCTAGTACGGCGCCGTTCTCGATCAGAGCATATCGGATAGTGTCATCACGAATGGATTCACGGGTGTTAACAGCATACCAACGACCGGGAATGTCGGCCTTGCTGGGCTTCATGGAGTCCTTGGCCCATTGCTCTCTCACGGTGTCGGTTGTTTGTGCGGCCTGAGTGTCGGTCATTCTTGTGACCTGGTCAGGGCGTATCCACCGCTCTCTGCCTTCGACGGCGCCAACGTACTGCATGACAAATATGGTCTTTGCCGCGATCTCCCAAATCGAGTGCTCACGGTTTGGCGAACCCTCAGGGAATATCAGCGGAAGTCGGCGGTGAATTTCACTCCAAGTGGTAAGTGGCGGTAGGCTCATGATTAGAGGCCATAAATCTGTCGCAGTGCTTTTTCCAGCTTGGCGCGAGATGCTCCGCTAGAAACCAGCTTCTCGATCTTTTTCATTTCTGATGCGGGAGGCAACGGGATGGCTTCCAGCTCGAATGCGGAGACTGCCACACTCCCACTGATGCAGCGAAACAATTGATCGACCACATCACTGTTTAGGATTGCAGCCACCGCAGCGGCGCAGACTTTGGCGACTGAAGTCGCACGAACCATGTTCAGGTGGTTTTCGACGATCACGCCGCCGTGCTTTTCCACGAACTCCTGCGGAAGTTCAGCAGCAATCAAACGTCGCGGCTGCTCTTTCGCCGTGGTTCGCTGAACGAGGACCGAGGGTTGATCGACAACTAGCCAATCATCCCCCACCTCAACCTTGAAATAGGGAGCGTGATTCTTCTTCTCCGCGCGGAAGATAAACCGGCCATCTGCCGTTACCGCCTCGGCCCAAACTAGCGGCAACGCTCCTCGGACAGCCCGCTCACGCAACTGCGGCTTGAACCTGTTCCAAACCAGCGGGCCAGTCGAAACACGATAACCCCAATCCGATAGACGAGCGGGCATCCTAGCTGCGGCTTTGATAATGCCAACATGCTCGGGTTGTCGTGGTGCTAGCCATGGTGTGGAAGAGTCATCTGGTAGCGTGACCTTCCCATTCTTGGTCAATCGAGCTTCACGCTCATTGTCGACATTCAGATAGTGAACTTGGAAAGGTCTCTGCTCACCGCCCTTGCGATAGAGCGCAAGCAAAGTCTCCTGCATCACATCTTCGAAAACGCCCCGGCGCGCGTGGACGAAGTCAATGGCTTCTGGCGGTGCTTCGCTGGCGAGCAATCGGCGCAGAGCTGTGTAGTATTGCCCGCCGAGGACGCTGGTTGGAGTAAGGTAGGCAATGACACCTCCTGGCTTGGTCCAACGCAAAGCAACATCGGTAAACAGACCATAGAGATTAGCGTGGCCGTAGAGGCTCCGCGCGAAGCGCTCTCGCTGCTCCGCCGAGAGGCGCACGCGGCCATAGGGCGGATTGCCGACCACCAAATCGAATTTGGGCGATGGCGTAACTTTGAGTGTGTCGCACACTTCTACGAACTTTGGTGCGGCACGACCGCTCGCATCGATCAGATCCGAAAGAAATATCTCAAGTGCAACCTGCGAAAGGGCTGCCGCATGGGGGTCAATTTCCATACCGGATAGGCGCGCCCCAAGCTGCGCCAAGACAAACGCCGGTTCGCTGCCATCAAGCGCACTGCGCATCCGCGAAGCAGCTTCGAGCAAGAAAGCTCCGCCGCCACTTGCCGGATCGAGCACTCGCGCGGTCGTCCAATTGATGCCGCCCTCCTCAGCAAGATCGAGGAGCCGCTTGTTTAGCGACGCTGGTGTGTAGAAGGCTCCGAGATCGCTCCTTTGCTTGGAGGGAAGAAGCGCGGTGTAGAGGCTCGTCAGGAAGTGGCATCCTTCGAGCAATGGAAGGAAGGCTGCTTCGATCCCGATTGATCGAGCGAGCTGTACGGTTGTCGTGTCCAGAGAGTGGCTCTTACCCGCCAGGTGGTCGGTAATATCTACATTTGGAGCGACCTGCTCGGCGAATGAACCCATTGCAACATGGGAGAAATCGGCAGCAAGTCGAGCTCGGCACTGGTCATGAAGGGTTTGCGCCCAAGCGCGCGCGACTGTCCGGGCACGGGCCAACTCATTTCGCTTCGAAACAAGCGAAAGCGATTGATCGACACGTTCGACCGAGTTCAGTTTTCGTGCCAAAATCGACGTCAAAGGGCTCTCCTTCGTCTCTGATTAGCGAAATCCCGCTCAAAGAGAACCTTGATTTTATGTTCTCTCTTTGTTCTATTTGCAACCACTAATTCCCTCCCCACAAAATGCATTCTGCGCGGTTGGAGAGGCTTGGCAGCTTGAACTCGCTTAGCTGGCGCGCATGGCTTAAGCCATGCCGCCTGCCTTCCGGCGAGGATGGGAGGGGGAGGGAAAACCGCAAATCGATGCCCTGGCGCGGGCCAGCGGGCGTCAGCCCGCCACCCGGGGGCGTCTATTTGCGGTTTCGGGAACGAGAGGGCGAAGCCCTTGGCGTTCCCGCGTGAAGGATCGCAACAGCGATCCGCACAAGCAACAGCACCCTCGCACTGCGCGAAGCTGCCGGACGCCCTCCGCGCGCGGTCAGTGCGCCAGCGGGCGTCCGGCAATGAGAGAGGCAAGAGTGCCTGCGGGTTAGCTCAAAAACGCCGCGCCCTCAGGAGCGCTGAAAGCGCGGGACAGAGCGCGTCATCCAAAGCCTCCCGCTCAACATCCAACTGCTCCTGATCGTCACCCGAATGGGCCGGGACTACAGGCCCGGTCCGCGCAGCCGGATAGAGCAGGTCGCCCCCGGGGGCAGCGCGAAAACCGCCTCAAGGTAAAGTGAAGCTCACGGCGAGGTCGGGGGGCGGAAGCGGTCCGTCCGGTTTTACTGGTCTCTACCTCCGAGCTAACCTCAAACAATCGCCTCGTCAGACACACGCCCGTGTTCGCGTGTCGTGCATCGCCGGGCTGCGTCTGACATGCTCCAACACAGATCAAAATCTCAGCCTAATTGCGTACAGTTTCAAAACCTCAGACTGTCGAGGACTACCCTCGCATCTGCGCAACCGCTTTCGCTCTCACACTGGCCGAACACAGTGAGGCGCGGATCGACTACTTCAAGGCCATCCAAGCTAGAAGCATCGAGAACGGCCGTGAGAACCGGAATTTCGCCTGTCCCGGGTTTCAGCGCTGTTGACCTGACCGTCACCCGATCAATTGAGGTTCTGCTCGAACCCGGCAGATCGGGTGCGGGTTCGAGCGACGCCCCGTAGCTGAAAACGAGCTCAAAACTGTCACCACTGACTTTCCAGCCCCGGAAATCTCCAAAAAGCTCCTCGACAGCATGATCACCGGGCGCAAATGAGCAGCAACCTTCCAGCACCACATCGCCTCGCGACGGGGGTATCTGGGGCCGCTGGGTAACGTCCGCGCCAGCAGGTCCAACCACCTTGTGCTGCGTCGGCTCGGGCTCGGAAGCGTCCTGGCACGACGAAGCCGCCAGCAACATGCCAGAAAGGAGGAGAACTCTTTTCAGGTCGGACATGACAGCTACCTTGTCCCGTAAAAGCCGAGCATCAAACCTTCTTCGTCACCGCAAAAATCACGCTTGATCTGCCCCTGAGTAATGTATCGGGACATGACGCAAGGGCCAGTGGTACCGTCGGAGCGGTGGTACATCCCCATAAAGTGACCGAACTCGTGCAGCATCGCAGATTCGTAGTCGATCCGTTGCCGTATGTTGGACGAGGTGACCGTCCCGCAGGCAAAGTCGCCTGCCTGCTCTTCCCGAACCGAATAGTAAAATCTGTTCGCGTTTACTACGACGCGCGCACCGTAGTACGGGACCGGACGCGACCCATTATCTACCCACCAAATCTCAGTCGACATGACCGACGTCGATCCTGGAACGATATCAAGGAATTCGGGGTCGTCGGTATAGCTGGGCTTGGTGCCGCATTTGAAGTGATCTCCTGCGCCAGTAAGCACAAACTCCGAACCGATTTCATTCACCGTCGTGGCGGCGCGAATTGTATCGCCGTCGCAAATGGGCGGTAATTCTTCGTGAATCCGAACGTACTGCACCTGGTTGTCGACGATACGTTTCACATATCCTTGCTGCTGAATACTCTGTGCCGACACGGCGGTGCCGAGGCCGAAACAGACTGCTGCGATACCGAGTTGAATTCTCATTACTGTGCCTTTCGCAGAAAATTGCGCGATAGTTAGAGCGACGAAAGATCAACGTTGAACGATGGCGGCGCGGTCGAGGTCGCCCTATCCCCATCAACGACGAGCGCGGGGATCAGCTCGACAATGCAGTTCTTGCATTGGCCTCGATTCCCCGAAAACTCGGACTGATAAAGGGATCTCGATCCAATGATCAGATATGATTGTCCGTCTTCCAACGGGACTTCCGTCGATATGCGAAGGTTTTCGCCACCTGCACCGGCGCCTGACCTTCGGCGCAGATCAATCGTGTCTTTCAAATTAGGCGGGACCTTGATTTCACGGGTGATCTGGAAACCGACCGTGGTGCGGTGTTGGTCGTCGAGAAGTTGGTTGGTCTCGGACTGTTTTGTGCCCACGAAGACTGTATCAGCGAGCATAAGGTAGTCGTCGACAGAAGCCGTTCCCCGGAGCGTATTGCCCATAGCCTCGACAATGGCGGAGCCGCCGTCCGCACTGGATCGCAAATCGCCTGGCTTGAAGCCGTAACTGGCCAACCCTTGTGCGATATCCACCAGATAGAGATTGCGGATGGCCTCCAACTGCACCGGATTGTCGATAGCGGACGGATGCGGCAGGACCACATCTATTGCACGGACCATTCCATTCAACTCCCGCAACTCATTTGGGGCTACTGATCTTTGAGCCCTTTCGCGTTGTTCGTTAGTCTTACGCTCTATGAAGGCGGCAGTCGCCTGCTCTTGAGTCCGGGGTACCGTTTCCTGGGCTATCGCAACTGTAGCCGTCATAAGAAATAGGGAGCCCAATCCTAATCGGATGTATGACATCTTGTTTCTCCATCAACGTTCAGTTCCTACTAATAGGCAACGGACGGGTTCCCATTCACACGAATAGAATGAATTACTGAGGGCGGAGAATGTTCGGTAAGTATGATCAGCTGTAAATACGCGGTATGACCTGGGTGGTCTGCTAATGACCAATGGTGTCACCAGAAACGCACCGCCAGTCTTCCATGCCGATCCGTCGCGAGGTGGGCCGGTAGCGGTCGGTCTGTTTTTCGGCGGTATGGTACAGCAAGTGGGCATTCAGCTTCCGATACAGTTTGCGCGTGCGAAATTAGCTGCGGTTGATTTAAGCGTCGCAGCCTGGAACCGGGCAGACGCAAATTAACAAATATGAGGCACCGCCAACGCCGCGTATTGATTTACAATCTCATCGAATTCTGCAACGAACATGGGTTGAACAAAAGGTCGTTTCGACTCTCTTTCGGGCCGATTTTAACAGGGTGAGGCAGGCGGGTCGCATATGGGCGAGCAAGAGATCACGAACTTCAAGTTGGGTGAGCGGGAAAGTGTTGCCGCGTCTGACGCTCTGCCTCTTGCAGAAGAATACGCTTTGCAATCAGCGGGCGCGGCTTTTCACGCGCTTGCCGATACGATGCCGCAGATGGTGTGGTCCACGCTTCCCGACGGCTCCCACGATTATTACAACGCGCGGTGGTATGAATTCACTGGCGTTCCCTTTGGCTCTACCGACGGGGAGGGGTGGGCTGGTATGTTCCATGAGGACGATCAGCCCGGTGCATGGGAACGGTGGCGGCACAGTCTTGCGACCGGCGAACCTTACGAGGTCGAATATCGGCTGCGCCATCGGTCGGGCGAATATCGCTGGATGATCGGTCGAGCGCTTCCGATCCTGAACGACGATGGCGAAATACAGCGCTGGATCGGCACCTGCACCGATATCGAGGAACAGAAGCGAACGGCTCTCCAGAACGAGATACTGAGTCAGGAGCTCAGCCATCGCATCAAGAACATTTTTGCGATCATTTCCGGCCTGGTCAGTCTGACTGCTCGAACCAGTGAAGCGTTCGCTGAGACCGCCAAGGAACTCCTCGGCCGCATCTCCGCATTGGGGCGGGCGCATGAATTCGTGCGCCCTCATTCCGAAAAATCCCGGCCTTTCGTGAAAGACGCGACGTTGCTGACGCTGCTAGCGACGATCTTCGAAAGCTACCCTGCATATTCGGACGGTCGCCTCGTCATAACGGGCTCGGACGTGGATATCGATAGTCGGGCGGCTACGCCGATAGCTCTGATATTCCATGAACTCGCAACCAACGCGATGAAATACGGTGCATTGGCTACCGAAAACGGCCGGGTCGCACTCGAAGTCGAGCAGACCGACAGCGAAGTTGAGTTTTCCTGGACCGAAAGCGGCGTAAAACTGGATCGAGATGCGGGGGCCGAGCCGGGCTTTGGAAGCCGTCTGATCGATATGGCAATCCGGCAGCAACTGGGCGGCAGTTTCGAACGTCAATGGAATCCGGATGGGCTCACGTTAAAAATGCGGGTTAAGCGCTCGCGACTGCATACCGTCTAGTTTCCGAACGTCCGCAAGTGGTCGGGAGGTTGGACATCAGCGCCCTGTCGGACGGCAATGACGTAGTCCAGCACCTCTCCCAATACCGCAAGGTCGACTGGTTTTTCTAAGGCCCCGATCGCCCCTTCCACACCTTCATCGAGTTGGGTAGGATTGGCCGTGACGAAGATCACTTCGATCCCCAAATTTTTAGCGAGGTGTTCGCCAATACGCGGACCGGTTGCGCCGTCAGCGAGATTGACGTCGACCAAGGCTAGATCAACCGACGACGTGGCTTTTTCAAGGGCTGACTCCATGTCGTCCGCTATCCCGACCGAGCGATAACCAAGGTCGTGCAAGACCTCTTCCATTTCCATTGCGATAAGGAATTCGTCTTCGACAATCAAAACAGAGAGAGGCATCTTATTAACTTTAGATAATCACGGATGTCTGATTGACGTTCGCCTCCCCGTTCGGTTCCGCCAATTTGCTGTAGGTCGATCTTACGAAAACGGCAGGGCCGACAAGTTGCCGGCCCCGCCGGATCGCTAGGCGATCAAGCTCAATCGTATTGCTGGGCGATTTGGTCGCCGAAGGCTTCGCCTTGGCATACTTCATCGTAGCATTGCTGGATGACCGCCCGTTCACCTGCATCAAGACCGTCGGCGTCAAGCGCCGCTTCGAACTTACCCTTGAGATAGTCCTCGCCCTCTTCGACACGCTCGGCGGCGGCTTCGTCGCCGCGTTCGAACAAGTCGGCAATGCTCATCCACATCTGGTGTAGTTCGCCCGTGACCGTGCCTTTCGTCACCAGCTCTTCCCCATGGCGTTGCAGTTCGGCGTTAAGTGTCTGCAACGTCTGCTCTCGCTGTTGCAAACGATCGTTGAGCGCGGCCTTCAACTGGGGATTTTCGGCCTTTTCTGATGCTTTCCGATAGCCCTCCACCGAATCGTATACGGTGTCGGTGAGCGTCTTGAGAACCTTGGTCATAATGCGTCCCTTTTTTTGGTAACTAGCGAGCGGACGGAATTCCTGGCCGTGCCTTAACTCCCAACGACAATGCCGCCGTTGGGGTGAAGCACCTGTCCGCTCATGTAGCTTGAATCTTCACAGGCCAGGAAAAGGAAACTTGGGGCGACTTCGTTGGGTTGGCCCGGCCGACCCATCGGCGTATCCTCGCCGAAGTCATCCATCTCGTCGCGCGGCTGTCCGCCACTCGGATTGAGGGGAGTCCAGATCGGACCGGGCGCGACCGCGTTCACTCTTATTCCGTCTTCGATCAGGTTTCCCGAGAGCGAGCGAGTGAAGGCCGTGATCGCTCCCTTGGTAGCGGAATAATCGAGAAGATTGTCGGAGCCCTTATACATCGTAACGCTCGTGCAGTTCACGATGGCGGCGCCGCGCTCGAGATGGGGCCGCGCAGCTTGGACGAGATAGAACATCGAGAATATGTTCGTCTGGAACGTCCGCCGAAGTTGCTCTTCAGTGATGTTCTCGACCTCGTCGTCTGGGTGCTGTTCACCGGCGTTATTGACGACCACGTCGATCCTGCCGAATTCAGCTATCGTTTTGGTGACGACCTGGTCAGCGAACTCGCGTCGCCCGAGATCGCCCTTAATGCAGACGGCCCTGCGGCCCTCATCTTCGACGATCGACTTCGTCTTATCGGCGTCTTCGGTCTCTTCGTCGGCATAGTAGACAATGACGATATCGGCGCCTTCGCGAGCGAAGAGCGCCGCCACTGCGCGACCAATGCCGCTATCCGCCCCGGTGACGATAGCGACCTTGCCTCGCAACCGGTCAGAACCATCATACTTCGGTCGCCAGTGCGGCTTGTCGTCCATTTCCGATTCAGCGCCAGGCAGGCGCGGTTCTTCATTGATCTCGGGTTCGAAATTTTCGTCGCTCATAATCGGGACTACTTACCGGGTCATGGTGGGTTCCGCCCGCGGGAGGCGTAAGTTGCAAAACTATCGGAGCCGGAACTTAGGCGCTGTTTAAAAGACGCACGTCCGGTCGCGGAAGTTTCGCCATGCAACATTTATCAGGTCGGTTGGATTGGGCGGACTTGGCATTGAAGCCTTAGGTGTTCGCATGCTTATCGACCACACCTTAGCCGACGCGATCCTACGCGGGTCGGTCTTGACCACTATGGCCATGACGTGGGTCGTCGTCTTGGTACGCATCGTCGGATTGCGGTCCCTCTCGAAAATGACGCCGTTCGACTTCGTAATGACGGTGGCCACGGGTTCACTGCTGGCTGGTGCAGGACAATCCGAAGAATGGACCGGGTTCCTGCAAGCCACCGTCGGCCTCGCCGCCTTATTTGTGGTGCAGTATTTCGCTGCGCGCATGCGCAAGAGTTCGGATGTGGTGGAAGACGTGATGCAGAACGAGCCCATCTTCCTCATGCGGAGTGGGGAGATGATCGACGAGGCGCTGGCGGAAACCCGTGTCGCCGCGAGCGATGTCTACGCGAAGCTCCGGGAGGCGAATGCGCTAGACCTATCGAGGGTTCATGCCGTGGTCCTGGAAACGACCGGTGACGTCTCCGTACTCCATGGCGAGCGTAAACCGGACGATCGGTTGTTGGCGGGGGTTCGAACGACCTCCGAGTGAGCGCTTAGCCGAAACGGAACTGGATAGGCCGTTCGCGACTTGGCATGGCCGAGCCCGATCGCTTCACCGCTACGATGAGCAAGGCTAAGCGGATGGGCAAGATCTTTATCGACTGGCTGCGCAACCACCGGGGGAGCACCGCCGTTCTTCCCTATTCGGTCCGAGCTCGCAGCGGCGCTCCCGTCGCTATTCCGATCGCGTGGAGCGGGCTCGCCGCAATGAAGCACGCGAAGCCCTACGACATCGGGAGCGTCGAGCGATTGATTGAGAGGGCTGCTGCGAAGCAGCTCAAAGGTTGGGGTTTCGCTTCGCAAAACCTTCCCGACCTGTGAGCACTACAGCAAAAACCACATTCCGCCCATGAGAACCGCAGATCCGATCCCCATCAGGCTAGCCACCAATCGCAGGTTCATCCGGCGAAGCGGCTGCACCGAATGGGCATCAAGTCGCTCCAGGACGCTGCAGGAGTTGCGTTCGGCCAGATAGAAGATGACCATACCTGATACGATGAAGCAGCTCGCGATCGCCTTGGGCAGCCACGTCGGCTCCATCTTCCCGAACAGCGCGTTGAAACCGAGTCCGATGCCGACTGCGGCGAGTCCGGTTCGCATCCATCCGGCGAACGTGCGTTCGTTCGCCAAGACGGTGCGATCCTCTGCAAGGTCGGTGCGTTCGCCTGCGAGCTCCGTTCGATCGGTAGAGTGTTCCATGACGACCCACTCGCACGGGAGGTAGTGGTTCTCGCACAACATAGGTTGAGTCCCTTTTAAGAGCACAGCGCGCAGGGCACTGAAGAATCGGGCTAACCTTTGTTGGGTGCCTGCAACCATTTGCGTAGAAATGCGCTTGCTGACCATGGCGGGTCAAAAATTCGATCACAGAGATGTTCTGGACGTGGACCACGGGCGCCTCGAAGCGTCTTTGCGCGATCACATTGCCGAACGGGGCTTCCCATGTGTCGGTGCAAAATCCGCACTTGCGAACGAGAAGCTCGAAGTTTTGGCGGGTTGGCGACTTACGAGTGCATGGAACGACGTGATGATCCATGATCGGCTCCTCGATTGGAGCGATCGGTATGAGGCCGACCCGTCCGGTCTTCGTAGCTTGGCGGTCGTCTTCGACGGACCTGTAGATCTCACCGAAGAGGCATTCGAAGCTGCAATGTGGGAGCGGCTTCAATCGCTAGCGGATAAGGACAGCTGGCGCGGTCAGAGCTATTGCGAGAATGTCAGCAGTGATCCTGCCGATCCCCACTTCTCGCTGAGCTTCGGGCGGCAAGCCTATTTCGTCGTGGGTCTCCACCCCAACGCATCTCGCACAGCTCGCCGCACGCCCTACCCGACGCTTGTGTTCAATCTCCATGACCAGTTCGAGCAGCTACGCGAGAGTCAGCGATACGAGCGCATGCGCGAGGCTATCTTGAAGCGAGACGAAGCGCTCGATGGGAGCATAAACCCGATGCTGGCACGGCATGGCGAGGCCAGTGAAGCAAAGCAGTACAGCGGACGGGTCGTCGGTTCCGATTGGCAATGTCCCTTCCACGATCAGAGGACTGCATGACCAATCGAATACAACCACGGACCGGGGTGGCAGTAGAGCTGTCCGTCGGCGACCTTCTCACCGTCATCGATCCCGAGGGAAGCCAGGTCAGTGATTTAGTCGCGGTGTCCAGGCGGGACCCACGGGAAATTCTCTCGAATGGCCGAACCTTCGACTACGAGGAAACGATCCGTCTGACGACCGGTGCGCGGCTGTGGTCGAACCGCTCCAACCCGATGCTTTCCATCGTCGAG
>MDTE01038178.1_pt1 | contig 13497 bp, 9 predicted proteins | sample 811231 | NCBI WGS metagenome assembly MDTE01 (sample SAMN05326651, study PRJNA326480) | marine metagenome | isolation source: seawater | place: Indian Ocean: Red Sea | collected 2010
GAAGAGTCTTGCGATACGAACCATGAACCAGGAAATTTTCGAACTTCCTTTGGGTTTGAATGGTATGTCCACTCACTTGATCAAGAGGCGCTCGGTGATCCTGGCCCGTTTTCTCAAACGATTCGTCGGCGATTTGGATCGCGAACCCGATGATTTGTATTTGGCCGGTTTACTCTACAATTACCCCTACGTAACCTATGAGCACATGCTCAAGGTAGGAAGTTTCTCTAATCAAGATTTCGATGAAGTGAGAGGTGATTGCATTGAAATGACTTGCTCTTCCTTACACGAAATTAACGTCGAGCCGTATGTTGTTGGAATGATAGAGGATTCCGTGTCGGACCTTTATGAAACACGCAATCCCTTCGAGCACGCCCTGCTCCGGATCGCCAACGAAGTTTTGGAAAGGGCTGAGCAAAGCAATTCGACCCTTGGACGAGGGAAGTCGATGAATCGGAATCTGCTCGATGCGACCGGATACACCGAAAGGGAAATCCTCAATCTTCTGAAGGAACTTTCCAAGAACTACAAAGGCACCTCCACAGTGCCTTGGCAATCCTGAGGGTCAGCCTTCAACACTGGGTTTGGAATCGTTTTCCGCTGGGTCTTCCTCAAATTCATTCAAGACCAAGTTACCTTGTTTTTCCGATGCGTCGGTTAGGTTTTCGGCAAAGCTTGCGGGCAATTCCTTTTTGGTTCGAACACCGAGTTCCCTAAGCTTCTCAACCCGTCCGACCAAATTGCCCGAACCAGTCGTAAGCTGGCCGATTCCCTTTTGGTGAGCTTCGGTTGCTTTTCGCAGAGCCTTACCCATCTCCTCAAGGCTTCCCAGAAAACCAGCGAATTTGTCGTATAGGTTTCCGGCCTGACGGGCGATCTCGTTGGCGTGCTTGTTTTGCTTCTCGAGTTTCCACAAATTCGCCACGGTCTTGACCGTAGCCATCAGGGTGGTGGAGGTGACGAGAACGATCTTTCGGTCAAAGGCATATTGATAAAGGTTGGGATCTTCCTTCAGGGCGGCGCCGAAGGCAGGTTCCACCGGTACGAAAAGGAGAACGAAATCGGGAGCGTTAATCCGTTCGATCGCAGAGTAGTCCTTTTCCGACAGCTCGTTGACGTGCTTTTTCATCGATTGGAGATGTTCCCTCAGGGCTTCCTCCCTCAGAGTCTCGTCATCCAAGGAGATGGAGCGCTCGTAAGCGGTCAGGGATACCTTCGAGTCGATCACAATGGCTCTGCCCTCGGGCAATCGAATAATCGCATCGGGGCGTTGCCGGTCGAAGGTGTCCTGCATCGTGAACTCCTGACCTTTGACCAAACCGGATGCCTCGAGCGTGCGCTCGAGAATGAATTCGCCCCAGTCCCCCTGCTTTTTCGAATCTCCCTTGAGGGCGGTCGTAAGGTTGCGGGCATCTTCGCTCAATTGGTTTTGAGTTCTCTGCAGATTTCCGAGAAACTCCTTCAGCGAGGCATGTTGACTCAAATCCTTTTCATGAATGTCTTCCACCTTTTTGCGGAAAGCCTTGATGTCCTTGTCAAGAGGTCCGAGTACGTTCTTGAGGTTTTCCTTGTTGGCTTCGGTGAATTTGGCGCTCTTTTGGTCGAGGATTTTGTTGGCCAAGTTTTCGAATCTTTCCTGCATGCGTTTGGCCGCTGCCTCCTGCTCGATGACCTGCTTTTCCAGTTTTCGATGGAGTTCGTCGTTCAGAGTGGCTTTCTCGGTCCGCTCGATTTCGGCCTCCCTGAGGTCTTTCCTCAATTCTTTTTCAGTGGATTGGGAACGATCGATTTCCCCTTTCAAAAAACGGTTTTCGGCATCCAGGGAATCCATCCTTCCGAGGATGCGTCTTTGGCGGATGACGTAGGCGAGCAGCAAGCCAATGCCCAAGCCCAAACCGGCCAACCCTCCAATCAATGAATCCATCAGTTCCACGGTTTCGAACTTGCCGAAGCGATGGCACTCTTGTCAAGCCTACGCATTGGGAAATCTCGCCCTCTTCGGTTTGCGGAAACGAATTATTCCGCTCCTGCTCCTTCGACCACCGTAAAGCCTTCGAATTCGGGATGTCCGTGGTACAGATGACCGCGCTTCCCGGCTCCGGCGTGAGCTTTGTGAAAAGCATCGGATCGGGTCCAAGCCTTGAAGTGTTTTTCGGATTTCCAAAGACTGTGGGAGGCATAGAGGACGTGATCTTCCCGTTCCGGACCTCTAAGCAGATTGAACGAGACGAACCCAGGAACCTCTTTCAGGTAGGAAGTCCTGGTTTGCCAAATGCTTTCGAATTCGGATTCGTGTCCTTGGACTATGCGGAACCGGTTCATTGCAAGATAATTCATTTAATCAACTTAGCGAGCGCTTTGGCCGAAGCCAACTTTTTCGGTCCCGTGGCGAAGGAGGCGGTTGGGTGTGCGGTTCATTTTTCCGTTGCGCCCTGATCTGAGTTGGGAAAGATTTCCGTCATGAGGGTAAAGTGGAAAATTGCCTTGGGTCTTTATTGCGTTGCGGTGCTTTATCTTTCGAGTTTGCCGGCAAAGGAGTTGCCGGATCAGACTGCCATGGTTCCGGATAAGGTTTTGCATATGATTGAGTATGCCCTGATGGGAATTCTTGCTTGGGGAGCGTTCGGAACAGGTGGCGGAAGGTTTCCCTGGGGCTTATTGGTTTTTTGCGTATGTTTTGGGATCGGGGATGAGTGTCTGCAGGATTGGTTGGACCAGGCTCGGGATCCTGACGTATGGGATGCGGCTGCGGATGCGGCGGGCGCATTCATTGGCTTGTTGCTTTCCATGGTTTTTTGGAAGCGTTAGTTTCCCAAGCTCGAAAATCGGCTCTTTGGATTGCTTTGCCCTTGCCATCTTTCGGATGGAGATGAAGAAAGAGTCCATGAACGAAAAAAGATCCCTTCCCTCTTATTCAAACGAATCACTCACTCGCCGTTCTCTGTTCAAGGGAGTGACCGCCGGTTTGGTAGCCGGTGGGCTTGCCGGTTCTCCGGTAACCGGTCTGGCTCAGAAAGCCAAGAGTAAGAAGAAGGGCGTTCGCAAGGGTAGGATCAATCAATCGGTGGTATCTTGGTGCTTTTCCGAACATTGGAGCGTGGAAGAAACCTGTAATCATGCCAAGGATCTTGGTTGCAAGAGCATCGAACTGATTGATTCCAAACACTGGCCGGTTTTGAAAAAGTATGGATTGACCTGCGCGATCTCCGGCATCCCGGTGGACGGAGCTCCTTTCATCAAGGGCTTCAATAATCCGCAGTATCACGGATGGTTGATCGAGGCGACGAAGAAGGCCATCGACGAGTCCGCGGATTTCGGATGCCCAAACGTAATTGCCTTTACCGGATTTTCGGAAAATTTCTCATTGGAGGAAGGAGCCAAGAACTGCATTGCCGGATTTAAGAAAGTGGCCAAATATGCTGAGAAGAAAGGTGTCACGGTCTGCTTGGAGATGCTCAACAGCAGAGACGGTACCGATCCGAACAAGGGACATCCGGGTTATCAGGGCGATCATACCGATTACTGCATGGATATCCTCAATGCGGTCGGCTCAGCTAGGGTGAAACTGCTCTTCGACATCTACCATGTCCAAATCATGGACGGAGACGTCATCCGTCGGATCGGGGAGTGCGGAGATATGATCGGCCACGTTCACACTGCGGGCAACCCGGGTCGAGGGGAGTTGGATGAAAAGCAGGAAATCAATTACCCTCCGATCATGAAAGCGTTGCTCAAAGTCGGTTATAAAGGCTTCGTGGGCCAGGAGTTCATTCCCACCCGGGATCCTCTTCAGGGACTGACCGAAGCAGTCGAACTTTGCGACGTCTGAGCCGATCGGCGTTCTTTCGGGTTGATTCCCCGAGCCATTGAGACTACCTCTTGGGTATGGGGGGAAGTTTGGAAAACGAGCATGAGATTCATTGATTTGTTTTGTGGAATCGGTGGCTTCCGCCAAGCTCTCGAGGATAGTGGAAGTACCTGTGTGTTTTCCTCCGATTGGGACAAGGACGCCCAGTTTACCTACCTGCAAAACTATGGGGAAGGTCCCTCGGGCGACCTGACCGAAGTGAAAGCCACCGAGGTGCCGGATCATGAAGTCCTTTGCGGTGGATTTCCCTGTCAACCCTTCAGCATATCCGGTAACCAAGGTGGGTTTGAGGATGCCCGGGGCACGCTCTTGCACGAAATTCTCAGAATGGCCAGGCATCATCGCCCCTCCGTTTTATTTTTGGAAAACGTCAAGAATTACCTTGGGCATGACAACGGACGCACTTTGTCAATGACGGTCCGACTCTTGGAAAAGGCCGGATATTCGGTGTTTCACCAAGTCCTCAACGCTTCACGTTTCGGAGTCGCTCAGAAGCGCGAGCGACTTTATTTCGTCTGCCTCCATCGGGATCTCGGTGTGGATGATTTCCTTTTTCCCGAGCCTACGGACGAGGAAGTGGCTTTGGAGGATTTTCTTCTTCCAGCCAACGATTCCCGCTTGGATGATCTGGTCATCGAACGCTCGGATTTGAGGCTCAGTTCGGAGTTGCCCGGGCAAAGAGAAAACCGTCCCTTGCGCATTGGGTCGGTGGGCAAAGGCGGTCAGGGCGAGCGAGTCTACAGCCCCAAAGGGCATGCCATCACTCTATCGGCGTACGGCGGAGGGATCGGCGCCAAGACCGGGATGTACCTGATCGAGGATCGGGTGCGCCGCCTCCATCCCGAGGAATGCCGTCGCATCATGGGCTTTGCCGAGGGCTTCCTTTTACATCCAAGGCGTAACGTCTGCTATCGCCAATTCGGTAATTCGGTGGCGGTTCCGGTCGTGCGGAAAATTTTTCAATCGATCGTACGCGCCCTTGGATCCACGACCTTGAGAGCTGCCTGAGAGTACATTCGGTTTCTTTGCAGGTAGATCACCAAAATTCGCTCTACGTGGAATGTATTTTTCTTTTTTCACTTACGGAAAAAATCTTTTGGCTTACGAAAAAAGTTTTCATTTGGCATATGATTCATTTCACTCCAAAGGATTCGGGCATTAGCCTGTTTTTTGAAGATTTTACCATGTTCCATCTTTTTTTTACATGAAAGCGGAAAGGATCATCCTTGATTGGGAAGGCTCTTCGGTGGAACGCTCGGTTGATTGGTTGCTCGGGGAGTCCAAGGGGTCTTCCTGTCTTGATTTGTCTCACCTTTGGGTGGTCACGCAGACAAATGGGGCGGCCCGGCGCTTGAGAGAGGGACTTGCTCAGGTTTCGCAAAGCAAGGGTGGGGCTTGTTTACTACCCAAATTCAGCGCTCCGGGAAGCCTGATCAAGCCCGACGGTGATTCGATTGATGGACTGACCATCGCCACTCGGGTTCAGGCTTTGATCTATTGGACTCAGATCCTGAAGGAAAGTGATCTTTCCCAATATCCCAACCTTTTCCCAAAAGTTCCTTCAGCCCTTGACTTTTCATGGGGAATGTCCATGGCGCAGGCTTTGGTGCGCTTGCGTGAAACCTTAACCGAGGCAGACCATGATTGCCAATCCGTCGAGCGGACCAGATTGACCGAGAAGTGGGGGGAGCAGGACCGTTGGAATGACTTGTCCATGCTGGAAATGCGGTATCGTGAAAAACTGCATAAGGAGAGTCTGATTGACCCAATGGACGCAAGGCGAAAATGGTCTCTTGCTCCTCAGATTCCACGGGGTATCGAGGAGGTGGTTTTGCTTGGAGTCTCGGGATTTCCCGATCTGACAAGAAAAGCTCTGGAAAATCTCATGGGCCTGGGTCTGAGAGTGAGGATCTTGACTTTTGCCTCTTCGGATGAGGATCTCTCTTCATTTGATGAATTCGGACGTCCGGAGCGCTCGGCTTGGAAAGCAAAGCCGTTAAGCTTGACGGATGATCGGATTCGTCTCGTTTACGGACCAAGAGAGCAGGCTCGGGCGCTTTTGGAGTACAAGGAGGCGATCCCTGGCGCGACTGCCGAGAACCTAAGCGTTGGAATTATCGATTCCGAGGTCAAGGAGTGCCTGGAGCAGGAAGTTGAAAAAAATTCCACCCGGACGGGTTTTCATGATCCGGAGGGTAAACCGGGAAAGGAGTCATCCTTATTCGCCTGGCTCAAGGCCATTCGGGATTTGTTGGTTGCGGATGGGATGCAGGAAGCGGTTCGTCTGCTTCGTTTTCCTCAAACCATTCGATGCCTGCAAGGGGAGGGGGTTAAGGCAGAGGTTCGGAATTGGTTGATGGAATTGGATCAACTTCATCAGAGCCACTTGCCCCAAACCTGGCAAGACGGACTTGATTTTGCGAGGCGCCGAAATCATACGGTTGTCGGGGCTTGGGAGCGAATTGGAGAATGGATGCGCCTCTTGCGCGAAGGTTCGTTCGAGCATGAAATTCGCAACTTGATTCGATTGGCCTTTACGGAAAAGCCTTTTGATTCCACCAACAAGCGCGACCAGGATTATATTCAACTGCTGCCCAAACTTTCGGATTTGCTCGAAGAGATTTCAAAGGTCAGCGAGATGAACTTCGAACAACGCTTCTTCCTCTTGTTGGAACAATTGGCTCAGGAAAGTTGGGTCGAGGAGACGGTTGAGGGTGATTTGGAATTACATGGCTGGCTTGAGCTTGCGTGGGCGGATGCTCCCCGAATGATCGTGCTTGGATGCAACGATGATCACCTTCCGGAATCTCTTCCCTCGGATAGTTTCGTGCCTCAATCCTTACGGCGTGAATTGGGTTTGTGGACGGACGAGGATCGTTTTTCAAGGGATGCTTATTTGCTTCATTGGTTGGTCGAATCCAGAAAACGAAAGGGGCGAATCGATTTTATCCTTGGCAAATTCAGTCGGGACGGTTCCCCCCTGCGTCCCTCCCCGCTTTTTTTCCTTTGTGATCCGGATGATTCCAAAACCCTGCCTGATCGGGCCGAAAAGCTATTCGGCGAAGTGCCTCCGGAAGACAAGAACCCGGCTTGGGCCTACCCTTGGAGATTGGAACCGGGAGAAGGGAAACCCGTTCATCGAATTTCGGTTACCGCCTTTCGTTCTTTTTTGTCCTGTCCCTTTCGTTTTTATCTGAAGAGGAAATTTGGCATGCAGGCCTATGATTCGGAAAAAGCCGAAGCCGACGCCATGGATTTCGGGACCTTGGTTCACAGCGCTCTTGAGGCGCTTCATGGCCTTGATACTGTGGATGAGTCGGAAATTTTCGATGTACTTACAAAACGATTGGCCAAGAATTTTGCATATAAGTACGGCAAGAATCCAAGCCTTGCCCTGCTGCAACAGAAAGCGGCGATTGAGAGGCGGATGCGACGCATTGCGAACTTGCGAGCTGCGGAGATTTCCGAAGGCTGGCGCATTCATAAGGTCGAAGAAAAGTTTCATTTGGAAGCCTGTCCATCTCTGGAAGGGTTTTCATGGCTTATTCCTCTCGGTGAGAAAGAGCCCGTAAGTTCGGAGGAGAGCGTTCGAATCGTTGGTAAAATCGATCGTATTGATTTTCATCCCGAGAGCGGAGTTTACCGACTTTTGGATTACAAGACTTCGGGCAAGGGTCCGGAAGAGTTGCATCTGAGTGGTGGCTATGCCCGACTCGAGGAGTTTCCCGCATTCAGTCGTTTCGAATACAATGGAAAGGTTAAGAGATGGCTGGATTTGCAACTTCCTCTGTATCGTGCCTGGGCGGAGAGAACCCTGCTGAAGGAGTCTGGCCATTCTCTCGAGGTGGGGATCTTCAAGGTGCCTGCCCAACCCGAGGAAATAACCATTCAAATTTGGGATGGTTTGAATGACGATTTGATGGAAAGCTCCATGGAATGCGCCCGAGGAATCGTAAGGGATTTGCTCGACCCGGCTCGGCATCGGCCTATCTCGAAAATCGCTTACGATGATTTCGAAGAGCTCTTTTTTCATTCACCTGAAGAGGCCATGGGGAACTTTGCATGATGACACCGAACGAAACCATGAACCTACGGGAATTGATCAAGGCCTCCGCGGGCAGCGGAAAGACCTATCAATTGACCGATCGGTTCATCTATCTGATGTTGATGGGTTCGGATCCGGCGAGTATCGTGGCGCTTACCTTTTCGCGAAAGGCTGCCGGAGAGTTTTTCGATGCGATTCTCAGGAAACTTGCCGAGGCGGCCAAGGATCCGAAAGCAAGGGAGGCCCTGGAGCTGAAATTCGGATTGAAGATTCCCTCGTCGATGATCCGGGAGAAAATTTCCAGTCTGCTCCAGTCGATGAATCGGTTGACTTTGGGAACGTTGGATTCGTTCTTTTTCTCGATGCTCTCCTCCGCTCCACTGGAATACGGTCTGGCGGTGGGGTTCGACTTGATGGACGAAGCCTCAATCCGTGAAAGATGGTCGGATTGCCTGAAGCGTTGTTTCGAAGAGAGCCTGAATGAGAGCACTCTGCTTATTGACGCTTTTTCGCGAGCCCGCAAGCTTCAGGAGGACCGGGAGTTTTTCCCATGGGTGATGGAACTGGCTCTTTCCTTTCGGGATTTGCTTGATCAATGCCCGAACTCCGATGCATGGGGCGCGGTGGAAGATCTTTGGCCTGACTCCGCTTCATGGAAGCAAATTCCCGAGGGTTATGATCTTTCCGGGGATTCCGCCCGATGCAGGGAACTTTTGCAAAACCAAGAGATTGAGGTGGTGCCCGAGTTGTCGGGCGAACGAGTGAGGAACGCTTTAGAGAATGCAATTCGCGAATTCGAAACCTGGGTCCCCGGTGCAAACGACAGAAGGAGTGGGACGGTTTTCGCACAGCTTTTGAAGGCTTCCATGGATGGCCATTCCTCTTTGTCCATCTCTTACTACGGAAAGGACTATCGGTTTTCGGGTGAGTGGGTATCCGCAGTTCGGAGGATGTCCGGGCATATCATCGGAGAGGAGTTGCGCATTTGCGGAATTCGGACAAAGGGAATGCACGCTCTTTTGTCCAAGGTGGTGGGGAGTTACCGAAAACTGGTCCTTGAGAAGGGAGGAATCACTTTCTCGGATTTGCCGATGCTTTTGAATCAGGGAGGTAACGAACTTGCCAGAATGAACCGCGAATATCGATTGGATCGAAAGTATTTGCATTGGATGCTGGACGAATTTCAGGACACTTCCCCGATCCAATGGGGAGTGATCGAACCTTTGCTTGACGAGGTGCTTTACGACCCGGAAGAGCAACGGATGTTCTTTTGCGTGGGTGATCAGAAACAGGCAATCTATGGATGGAGGGGAGGTGATTCCCGTTTGTTCGGTTATCTGGAGGAGCGCTTTTCCGATCGTCTGAAAATTGACGAACTGAACCTTTCCTGGCGTTCGGGCCAAGACGTTCTGAATGTGGTTAATCAGGTTTTCGGTTCGGGGCTCGAAGGAGCGGGATCGGTCGGTCGGTGGAGCAGAAATTGGATGCCTCATCGGGTCTCTCCAAAGACCGAAAAACTAAGCGGAAACGTGGTTTGGTGGACCGCCAAGAAAGAGGAGGAGCGCTTTCGGGCAATTGCGGAATTGCTCAGAACCATCGACCCAGTCGGGCGGGGTTGGACATGCGCGGTTCTCACTCAAAAAAGGAAAACCGCTCGGGCAATCGTTGATTTTCTCAGAAAAGAATTACCTGGTATGCCCATAGAGGATGAAGTCGGTTCTTTGCCAGCGAATGACAATGGTTTTTCGCAACTTCTGCTTTCCCTCCTCAAGGCATCCGTCCACCCCACCGATGAATGGGCCATCGGACATTTGGAGATGTCTCCCTTGCTTCGGCGGGAATCCCGTGATCTTTCTGAAATTCTCGAAGAAGTTCGGAAGTTTACTCACGAGAGAGGCTTGGCGGCATTCATTCGCGAATGGGGCGGGAAAGCTCTGACTTGGGTGGAAGAGGAGGCCCGTCCTTTTGCAATCAAGCGATTGAGCCAGACTTTTGATCTTGCCCGTTCCTTTGATCGCAGAGGGCAGCGTGAGGTCGACCTTTTTTTGCAGGCCGCTCAGAGCGCCGAATCTTCGCGGGGAGCTATGGAAACGAGCGTTCGAGCCATGACTATTCATGGGTCCAAGGGTTTGACTTTTGATATGGTGATCATGCCTGAACTGGACGGTAATAGCCTTCGCTCCGTGGGTGGGCGAAGATCAGGAAATGGGGTGGAGTTGTACGGGAAATCCTCTTCCTCGGGAATTGGCTCCGATTGGGTCTTAAGCAAACCCAAGAAGATTATTCAGGAGTCGGACCCCTACCTTTCGGGCTTGCTGAATTCGGATCAGGAGAATGCGGCTTTCGAAAGCCTGTGTAAGTTTTACGTTGGAATGACTCGTCCGGCTCGAGCGCTCTATTTGTTTTCCGAGCCTTACGAGCCCAAGTCGAAATCGGAAAATTTCGTTCGATTGCTTGCCCAAAGCTTGGCGGATTTCAAGGGTTTGGATCCGATGTTGATCGATCAAGTCGGGAATTTGGTGGGACAAAGAGAGGAGGGTTTCACCTTGGCTTATCATGGCGGTTCACCCGACTGGTGGGAGGAACGAACCAAGAAAACTTCGAATGACAAGAAAACCACTCAAGCTGAATTTGAGGATTTGGGTCTCAGGAAATTTCGTGGTTTGCCCAAGTTTCGCCCTTCCGAAAAAACGCCTGAACTTGTGGATGTGGATGCTTTGATAAGTTTTGAGAAGGATGCCGCAAAATCTTTGGGAAGCGAGGCTCATGCTCTGTTTGAGAAGATCGAATGGTGGGAAAAAGGCAATTCCATGGAACTTTGGCTTAGGGAAAACGCCCACGGATTTTCCGGGAAATCCCGCCGGATTCTTACAGGGGCATTTGCGGATGCTGAGGTAAGGAGGTTATTCGAAAAACCGGAAGGAAAGTTCGAAGTTTGGAGAGAAAAAAGTTTTGTTTTGCAAATGGACAAAGCCATGGTTCAGGGAGTTTTTGACCGAGTGGTTCTTTACTTTTCGCAGGATGGAGAGCCAAGCCGCGCGGAAATTATCGATTTCAAAACGGACCGTTTGGATAAGGACCGAAGAGTGGAGGATTTGATCGCCAGACACCAAGCTCAACTGGAGTCCTACCGTCTGGCTCTCATGCAGTTGACCGGATTGCCCTCGGAAAAAATCAGCCTGATCTTGCTTTTCACTTCCTTACCCAAGGTGCACAGATGGATTTGATACTCTGGTTTTCGGAATGATTGCTCTTCGTTCGGCCAAAAATACCTTAGGCTGTCTGGTGGGTTGCGCCATCGGAGACTTGGGGGCGATCTTTCTCTTCCAGAATCATTTTGCGCCGGAAGCGATTCCGAAAAGCCTCTGGACGATGGTTTGGGCGGTCGCCATGACTTCGGGAATCGTGACCAGCATCATTTTGGAAACCTTCATCCTCTGGAAACAGTTGGGTCCGAGGGAGGCCTTTCGAACTGCGATTGGCATGAGCCTTCTTTCCATGTTGCTCATGGAAGCGGCGATGAATCTGGTGGATTATGGAATGATGGGAGCTCCTGCGATTACTTTGGGGGTTTTGCCTTACACCTTGGGCGCGGGATTTCTGGCGGCGTGGCCCTACAATTATTGGCGGTTGAAAAAACACGGTAAATGTTGTCACTGAGCGACAAACAACGAGGTTTGGGGTCATTTCTGAACTTGCTCTTTCGAGGAACTAGTGGATAAGCTTAAGGCATTATGAAACTTCTGCACCGAGAAGACGTCTTGGAGGCCGGTTACGATCTGCCCAACACCGGCCTTTGCGCCAACATAGGCGCCGACGAAATGGAGGAATTGAGGTTCGGAGGAGAATGGATTCTTGCCGAAGACGAGACTTTGGTGACCGATGGTCACGAACAGCGCTATCTGTACATGGTGGTTTCCGGTGAAGTGGCCATCACCAAGATCAACGACCAAGGCAAGAGTCAGCAGATTGCCACTTTGGGAGCGGGAGCTGCCTTCGGAGAAATGGCCTTTCTCAGTGGGGGGGTCGCCTCGGCTAACGTTCAGTCGATAGGAGAAGCCATCCTTTGGCGTTTGGATCATGAGCGTCTGCTCGGATTCATTGGGGAACATGGGGTGGCCGGTGGTCAGCTTTGCCTGAACGTTGCAAGTATCCTTTCCGGTCGCCTGGTCGATGGGAACAAGAAGGTGGTGGATATGGGCAAGGAATTGCAGTCCTCCCTCGCTCAATTGCAGCAGGTGTCTTCGGCGGGTTCCAAGAAGGATCAGGCGCTTCGACAGATGCAGGGCAAAGTGGCCAATATGCAAAATGCCTTCAAGGGCAGTTCGGTCAAGAAGTCCGGTAATTTCTTTGCCATCGCCGCCTCCGTGGTCGCTTTTATCAGCACCGCCGGGATGGTTGCGCTGTTTGTGGCGAGTGATGACTCTTCGGTTCGTGAGGCGGCCACCTTGACCAAGAAAGTGGAGAAGCTGGAAGCGAATGAAAAGTTTTACCTCGACCTGAAAAAGCGCCTCGAATTCGACAACCAGGAACTGGTGGACAAGGAAAAGGCCGCTCGAAAGGAAAATCAGGAATTGGCCGATAATCTCTCCCAAAGCATGTCCGACTCCCAGGATTTGAGGAACCAGTTGAGGTCGAAGGAAAGGGAACTTTCCGAGGCCAAGGACGATTTGGTCCGCGCCCAAAAGGTGGAACCGAAAAAGCCGATGGTTGCGGAGACGGTGGAGGATAAGCCTCAGGTCAGCCAAACGGCAATGGATGAGGTGTTGGCTTGGACCCGTAACAACTCCACCTTGGCTTTCCCCATAGTGATTGAGGTCAAGGAGACTGCGGTCACTCTTCAGGACCGCGGTGGGCAAGTTAAGATTCCAGTCTCACCCGGGCAGTCGGTGCGAGCCACCAAATTCCATCCATCCTCCTCCGAATTTCTGATCGTGGCGCAGGAGAACAGTGACAGTTTCCTGGCCTCCATGCGAGTGAGCAATTCGAATTTCATTGAAAAAAGCGCCGTAAAATTCGCCAACCACAAGAAATACATGGGGCAATCGGTTTCCTCCGACCTGACGAAGGCTTTGTCCGCCAATCCCGCTCCATCCAAGCAACCGGTTGCTCAAGACTCCCGGAGTCCGACCAACGAAGCATCGGTGGGGGAGGGGTCAACGACCGGGCAATTGGTTGCTCAGGGCAAGCCCAAGAATCCGCAGAAATCGGAGAATATCTTGGATGAGGTTAAAGAGAAGGAAAAGGTCGACACGAGCGACCATGGCGCCAATTGCGTATGCAAGGACTGCCGGGCCAAGAAAATCGGCAAGGGTGGAAGTTTGTTTCCCGACCTCTGAGAAATTAAGGACCGAACAAGGCCCAAAGCCCCGCGCCGGTCAAAGCCGAGAGTAACGCTATGATCGAGTAGGCGTGCCGACTGTTCCAACGAACCAATTTTTCCCAACCCGAGTACCAATAAACCGAAACCTCTTCGCCATGTCGGTAGCGTTGAAGATCCTCGAGCAGAAGACTTACCTTCGCGTAACGCTTTCGCTTGTTCCGTTTCAAGGCCTTGATGCACACGGCCTCGAGATCTTTGGGA
>MDTE01112766.1_pt1 | contig 13495 bp, 6 predicted proteins | sample 811231 | NCBI WGS metagenome assembly MDTE01 (sample SAMN05326651, study PRJNA326480) | marine metagenome | isolation source: seawater | place: Indian Ocean: Red Sea | collected 2010
CGGCGGCGGCGAGTGCTGGCCGAGAGCGCGGTCGAGCCCGGAGACTCCCCCGCGTCCGTCGCGCTGCGTGCCGTCGCTGAGGTTCTCGAGGCTGGGATTAAGAGGCGCGAGCGCGAGCTGGAGGAGGACGCGAGCTGAGTGGACGTCGCCGACCGAGGATGAAGGTGATGAAATACAAAGGCGAGCCGCGACGCCGGCGCGGTCACTTGCCCGCGAGCTTCAGCGCCAGCGCGTACGCCTCCTTCTTCTTCGCGCCGAGCTCCGACGCGGCGCGCTTGGACGCCTCGCTCGGCGACGTTCCCGCGTCCATCATCTCCTTCAGCGCCAGCTCCAAGCCCGCGCCCGTCGACCTGTCCGACTGTTTTTCGCCCGCGCCGCGGGACCCCTCGACGACGAGCGTGATCTCGCCGCGGGGTTGGCGCGTCTCGAACTCGGCGATCGCCTCGGACAGCGTTCCCCTCCAGAACTCCTCGTGAACCTGCGGGTGAGGGGGACGGGGGGTCACGAGCGGTGAGTACGTCGGCGAACGCGTCCGTCGGCGAGTGTATTTTTCCGGAGGTTTCCGACGCGACGAAGGTTCGGTTCCCGGGGGGCGGAGAGGGGGCTCATGCTTTGGTGGTGTGTTTCGTCCGCATCGCTGCCAGTCGCCGCCACCACGCGGGGTTGGAAGCCCCGACGGCATCCGGCTTATACGTGGCTCGAGACGTGCTGTTTCAAGGCACATAAATCGCGTAATCATCGCCGCCCTCCGCGCCCGGGCCGAGAACGCAAAACCAAAAACCAAAAACCAAAAACCAAAAACGACGGGAACCGCGGCGCGCACCTTTGTCATCTCGCGACACACGCAGCAGTTCCTGTCTCCGAGCACCTCCGCGAAGTCCTTCAGCGTGTTCACCAGCTTGTGCGGGGGCACGAACGCCACCAACGACCCTTTGATCGGCCTCAACGTCTCCAACTTCTTCCTCCTTGCGCCCGATTTCGGCGGGAGGAAACCGCAAAAAGTGAAACCCTCATCCACCGGGATCCCCGCCATGGCCACCGCCGCGGCCGCCGCGCTGGGACCCGGGATCGGACGCACGGCGATCCCCTCCTCCGCGCACGCCGCCGCCAGGTCCGCGCCCGGATCGGCGACGCCCGGCGTGCCGGCATCGGACACGAGCGCCAGGGAAGCGCCTCGCCGCATCTTGTCGAGGAGCGGCTCCCGCCGCCGCCGCTCGTTGTGCGCGTGGTAACTCACCAGCCTCAGGGGCTCGATCGAGTACCGCGCCAGCAGTCGCTTGGTGTGCCGGGTGTCCTCGCACAGCACGGCGTCGGCGCTTCGGAGCACCCGCAGCGCTCGGAGCGTGATGTCCTCGAGGTTCCCGATCGGAGTTCCCACGAGGTACAGCCCTGGGTCCAGCACCGGGTCCTCCGCCGTGCGCGGGTTGTACCCCAGCGCCAGCGCCCTCGCGCCGATGCCGCCCGGGAGCTGGTTGTGCAGTGGACGTCCGTCCTCGTCGCGATCGACGAAGGCGGCCGCGTCGTCCTCGTCGTCGGAGCGGACGCCGCCGACGGCGGCGTAGTCCCGCTCGTCCGAATGTAACGGGTCGTCGTCGTCGTCCCAGTCCTCCAGGCCGAGGTTGCCGAGCGGGTCGCCGCCCTCCGCCCCCCGGTCCTCCGCCTCGCGTCGTCTCGCGCGCGCCGCTTCGCGCCGCTCCTCGTCGGTGAGCGCGCCGTCGCCGGGCTTGCGGTTCGCGTCCAAGCTCTTGTAGTGTCTCGAGCCGTGCTTCTCAAACTCGGCGAGCTCGGCTTCGTAGCCCTCGTAATCCTCGGGCGGGACGGACGGATCCTTGCCGTACACGCTCACCGCCCACCTCGAGTGGTACGGACGCTGACACTGGTGTTCGTGCCGGCGACGGCGCGAGGCTCCCCAAGACGGTTCGGGAGACGCGCGAACGTCGTGGCGGCGGTTGTCGCGTGAATGGCGTGGGTTGTTGTTGAGCGCCGGAAGATTGGCGGTGGGGCGAGCCGATGCGCGAGCCGCCGAGGGCGATGCCTCGCCCGCGCATCCGCGGGCGATGAGGCGGAGGGGCTGCGCGAGCATCGTGAGACCCCGCCGCATCTGCTGGGGGCGCGACGGCCGCGCGGGGGGTTCAGAACGGCGCGCGGGGCTGGCCCGGGCTTCTACTTGTACCTTCAAACACGACGAGTTCCCGACACTGCACATGGCGAGCAGCGCGCGGCACGTGACTCGTCCTCCCCACTCGCCGTGCTAAACCCTCGGAGGCGCGCCCACGCTCCTCACACGCAGACGGCCACCGCCGTATGCACCGAGTCGGCATCGCGACCCGCGCCGCGATCGCTGCGACCACCGCGGCGACCTCTGCGGCATCGACGACTCCGACGGCCATGCGCGTCGCGATGTCCGCCGCGCCCGCGCGCGCCACCGTCGCGACGCGAGGGAACAACACGTCACGCCTCGCCACCGTCCGCGCGACGATGGCCCCTCGCGGCATCCACCGCGCCGCGTCCCCGCTCGTGTGCGCCGCGGTGCGTGACCCGTCCGTCCACACGCCCCGCGCCCCGCGATGAACCGCCTCGCGCCCCTCGCTCGACGTCTCGCGACGACGACGCGCGCGTTCGACGCGCCCCGGCTCGTCACTCGCGCGACGGTTCCGGTGCTCGCCCGGACCCCCGAAAAGTTATCCACTCAATTCTATCCCGGACGCTCGCTCACCGCTCCCCCGCCCCGCCTTCCGCCGCGCGTCGACAGGCTCCCGCGACGACCGCCGAGGCCGGCACCGAGGCTACCCCCAAGACCGAGCGCCGCAAGCGCGTCCTCTCCGGCGTCCAGCCCACGGGCTCCATCCACCTCGGTAACTACTTCGGCGCGATCAAAAACTGGGTGAAGATGCAGGAGGAGTTCGACGCCTTCTACTGCGTCGTCGACCTCCACGCCATCACCGCCGGAGCTCACGACCCGAAGGAGCTCGTCAAGTCCACCCGGTCGTCCGCGGCCATCTACCTCGCCGCCGGGCTGGACCCCGAGCGCTCCAACGTCTTTGTCCAGTCGCACGTGTCGGCGCACTCCGAGCTGTGCTGGCTGCTCAACTGCGCGACGCCAATCGGCTGGCTCGAGAAGATGATCCAGTTCAAGGAGAAGGCGCGCAAGGCTGGCGAGGACGTGAGCGTGGGACTGTTGGACTATCCGGTGCTCATGGCGAGCGATATCCTGCTCTACAACGCGGACATCGTGCCCGTGGGCGAGGATCAGCGGCAGCACCTGGAGCTCACTCGCGACATCGCCGGGCGCGTCAACAACCTGTACGGAGGAGGGAAGTGGAAGAAGATGGGCCCGAAGGGATCCAGGGCGCCCTCGGGCAGGTTCAGGGGCGGAGATATCCTGCGCGTCCCCGACGCTTACATCCCCGAGGCTGGCGCGAGGGTCATGTCCCTCACGGACGGGTCGGCGAAGATGTCCAAATCTAATCCGGCGGAGGGCTCGAGGATCAACGTGCTGGACACCCCGGACGAGATCGCGAAGAAGATCAAGCGATGCAAGACGGACGCCGTGGAAGGGCTGGAGTTCGGCAATCCAACGCGACCGGAGGCGACCAACTTGCTCACCATCTACCAGCTGTGCACGGGCATGACCAAGGAGGAGGTGCTCGAGGAGTGCGGCGCGATGCGGTGGGGCGATTTCAAACCCGCGCTCACCGACGCGGTCGTCGAGCATCTCTCGCCCATCCAGGCGCGTTACGCGGAGATTATCGAGGAGGAGGGGTACCTTGACGGGGTGCTCAAGAGGGGCGCGGACGCGGCGAACGAGGTGGCGGAGAAGACGGTGGCCGACGTGAGGGACGCGATGGGTTTCATGGAGAGGGTTCGATGAGTTCAATGGTTTTGTGTAGACGTTAATTTAAACGTAGGGTCGTTCGTTAAAACATCGGACCTCCGCGTTCGTATCACAGCTCGGCCTTGGTCTCGGCGTCGTCGGGGTGGGGCGTCTCGGGCGGGGGCGGATCCCTCGGCGGTTCCTCCCGTTTCGGCGGCACGACCCGCACAAACTCGGAAGCCGGCTTGATCCTCTGCACCACGGGCTCGCCCCCCGCCGCGATCCTCGCCGCCTCCTCAGCCTCCTTCTTCTTGCGGAGCTCCTCGGCCACCTTGTGGATGGCCAACGCCGCCTCCCACGCCTCCCTCTCCTCCTCCGTCATCTCCTCGATTGGTTTATCCGGTTCGGGCGGCTTGGCGTAGCTCGGCTCGACCGGCGGCTCGGTTGCGTTTGTCGCGGTGACGTTTGCGCCGTCCGCGGTGACGTTCGACTCTCCTCCCGCCGCCGCGCCTCCCGCCGCGCCTCCCGCCGCCGCTCCCGCGCCCTCCCTTCGCATCCTGTCCATCTTCGCGATGTGCGCCGGATCCTGCGGGTCCACTTTCCCGACGGATCCGGTGATGCCCTTGGGAACGTCGTTGAGGTCGAAGAGGTCCAGGATGGAATCGTGCGCCTTGTGTATGTTGATAGCCTTGGTGTTCTCCGGCGCGATCTTGTAGAGACCGACGAGCACGGCGGTGAGGGCGCCCGCCAGACCGAGTCGCTTCACCGCGCCGATCCTGCCGACGACGTTGCCCGAGGCGTCGAGATCGTCGAACTCCCACATCGGCGAGAAGACCTCGTCGATTGGGATCTCGTCGGACGTGATGTTCGGGAGGATCCAGAAATGCCGGCCGGTGAGGAGCCAGACGACGGCGAAGACGACGGTGCGCACGACGAAGACGACGAAGAAGAGCCCGAGGATGGAGAGGCACGTGTAGAGCACCATCTTCTTCATCCATATCGGCGCCAGCGGGAAGAGGCACATGAGCACGATGGCGAACGCGGCGAGGCAGGAGAGCAAGATCGCGGTCCAGGACATCGGCCGATCGTACCGCCAGCCGTAGAAACCCTCGCCGTCGTCGGTGAACTTCTGCATCTGCCGCGGCAGGGTCTTCATGAATTTCGGGAACTTGACGCGGCGCGTGCGGCCCGGCCTCGGTTCCTCGTAGACGCGATCGACGCGGACGAAGTACCCGTCGCGCATGAGCCGCTCGCCGATCTCGGTGATCTGGACGTCGCGCTCCTTGATGCCCGGGTTCGCCGGGGTGGGTTTGCCGGTGATCGACGGCGCGTACTCGTCCAGGAGGCCCGGGTGCTTGCGGAGCAGGCGGAAGAGGTCCTTCCCGCGGAAGTAGTCGATGCGAAGGTAGTCGTCGAGCCGCGCGTTCCGGGATTCCGGCCCCTTGGAACCGCGGAGGTGATACGCGATGGCGCGGACGGGATCGTGAAGCGGATCCTGCTTATCGCCCCTCTTCTTGTCCTTGCCGGCGGCCTTCTTATCCTTGCCGGGGGTTCCCCCGGTCGATTTCACCGCTGCGGAGGACATGGCCGGCGACGCGACGCGCGTGCGTCAACACTGATGAAACCGATCTCGGTGTTCGGGAAAACGAGGGCCGGGTCGCCTCTCAGGGTTTCGGATAGCGCTCGCAGCGCTGCGTCGATTCGAAGACACACGTAGAGCGCGGCTTCGTCTGGGCCCAGCAGCCGAGTCGAGTCGACGGCGAGGTTCTCGTGAACCTTCGTCAGCGTTATAGGAGGCTCCCAGAGCGAGATGTCCGTCCCCGTCGACGAGGTCGCCGCGGGCGTCGCCTCCATGAGCACCGGCGACGATCAGCCATCGGAAACGTCGAACGCCGGCGGCGAGCAGGTCGTCACGCCTTGGGACGTCGCGGGAGGCGCCGACGGCAAGATCGACTACGCCAAACTCGTCAACGAGTTTGGATGCGCCACCATCGACGACGCGCTCATCGCCCGCATCGAAAAGGCGACGGGCCGCCGCGCGCATCCCTTCCTCCGCCGCGGCATGTTCTTCGCCCATCGCGAGCTCGACCAGATCGTCACCGCGTACGAGAACGGGGAGAAGTTTTACCTCTACACCGGCCGCGGACCGTCGTCTGAGGCCCTGCACCTCGGCCACCTCATCCCCTTCCACTTCACCAAGTGGCTCCAGGAGGCTTTCAAGGTGCCCCTCGTCATCCAGCTCACCGACGACGAGAAGTTCCTGTGGAAATCCATGAAGCTCGAGGACGCCAGGCGGCTGGCGCGGGAGAACGCCAAGGACATCATCGCGTGCGGATTCGACCCCAGGCGCACGTTCATCTTCTCCGACGTCAACTACATGTGCACCCCGTTCTACCTCAACGTGCTGAAGATCGCCAAGTGCGTCACGTTCAACCAGGCGCGCGGCATCTTCGGCTTCTCCGGCGAGTCCAACATCGGCCAAGTCGGCTTCCCGCCCACGCAGGCGGCGCCCGCGTTCCCCGACTGCTTCCCGCACCTCTTCGGCACCGACAAGAAGTCGCTTCGATGCCTGATCCCGTGCGCCATCGACCAGGACCCGTACTTTCGCATGACCCGCGACGCGGCGCCACGCATCGGCGGACACAAGCCCGCGCTCATCGAGTCGCGATTCTTCCCCGCGCTGAAGGGCGAGAGCGGAAAGATGTCCGCGTCCGATCCCACGTCCGCCATCTACGTCACGGACACCCCGAAGCAGATCAAGGACAAGGTGAACAAGTACGCGTTCAGCGGCGGGCGGCTCACGGTCGAGGAGCACAGGGAGAAGGGCGGCGACTTGGAGGTGGACATCAGCTGGAAGTGGCTCAATTTCTTCATGGACGACGACGACAAGCTGAGGACGATCGGCGAGGCGTACGGCAGCGGCGCCATGCTGAGCGGCGAGATCAAGAAGGAACTCGTGGAGTGTCTCACGCCCATGATCGTCGCGCACCAGGAGGCCAGGGCGAAGGTCTCGGACGCGGTCGTCGACCAGTTCTTCAGCACAGCGCCCCGTGATTTTGACTCGATGTTCGGCGAGCTCGTCGGAGACGCCCCGGCTCCCTCGGAGGGCCCGGTGTCGTTCCAGGGCGGCGAGAACCTCGTGGCGAGTAACGCGCCGGTTCCCGCGGTCGCCGGCGGCGAGGGAAATAAGGGGGAAGACGCCGGCGCGGCGGCGGGTGGGGGCGACCAGCCGCTGTCGAAAAGCGAGCTCAAGCGCATCGCCAAGGAGAAGCAGATCGCGGAGAAGAAGGCGGCGAAGGCGGCGGAGAAGGCCGCCAAGGCTGCCGCGGCGGCGCAGTGATCGCATCCGCCGCGCTCGGACTGCGCCCGCTACTATTAATACAACATCGACCTATTATGACACGCCGCTCAGTCGTCGGCTCGCAGTCCCATCGCCGCCCTCAGCCTCGGGGACCGCTCCTTTTTCCGTCTCTTCTCGGTGTGCCTCGCCCACGCCAGCGTGCAAGCGGTGGCCATGAACGCGGCGCCCAATCCCAAGCGCACGTTCCCCGCGAACGACCGAAACCCCAGCGTGCGGAACCTCCACAAACCAATCGGATCCTTGTCTCCGCCCCATCTGCGTTCTCGCCATCGGTAGAACTCTTCGCGCGAGTACGCGTCGCTCATGGGCGTGTACCCGTCCGACGACGGCGCGTACCGACCTCCCCTGCCGTGCGATCCGAATGAACCGGACGAGAGCATGTTTCGCGCGTGGATGACGCGATTGAGGCTCTCGGGGCTGCCAGCAACGCCGGAAGTATCCGGGTGGTTGGAAAAAAGCTTTTGGCGATAGGCGCGGTCGATGGACGAGGCGTCGTGGCGCGTGGACGGGTCGAGTCCGAGCGCGCGGAGGCACGCATCCCTCGTGAAGGGAAGCGGCTCGTCCGGCGGGGCCATCGCCGTCGTGCGCGAGAGTGTCTCCGGTACACAGTCTACGGGCGCATCGGGAAGTGTGTCTACGTCATCGTTTCGATGAGTGGGCACCGCCAAGTCGGGTTGAGGGTGGACTTTATTTGGATTGGATGGTATCATATTCACAAGCGGGCGCGGCGTCACATGGCGATGAAGTCGCCCGTGGTCGGCGTGTTGACAGCTCGAGGTCGCTCCTGGTCCGCCGCCGGCGCGGGCGTCTTGAAGAACCCGAACAAGGACGTCTGTCCGGGGCCCAATCCGCTCTTGACGCCGCCGACGCCCGACTTTTTGAAACCGCCGGCGTTGCCGCCGAAACGAACCGTCCCGGACCCCGGCGTGAGAAACGACGAGCCGGCGGGCTTGGCCGCGCCCGCGGGAGTCCTGACCCCGCCGTTGCCGTTGCCGGCGGCGTTGGCGTTGGCGTTGAGCGAGGTGAGCACGCACGAGGTGAGCGGATCGTCGTCTTCGGAGATGCCAAAGTCGAGCGCGACGGCCGGTTTAACGACAGCCGCGCGCTCGAAGGCGGGGGATGGGTCACGAGGAGGCGCCACGACGCCGATCCTGAGCTCGGGCTCGGGCTCGGGCTCGGCCTCGGCCTCGGGCTCGGGCTCGGGCTCGGGCTCGGGGGCTGCGGCGGGGATCTTCTCCGCGCCCACTTCGTCGACTTTGCCGGCGCCGGCGGCGTCGCTCGCGTCCTTCTTTTTGCGCCTCTTCTTCGGCTTCACGGCGTCGTCCCCGTTCTCGCCATCGGCGACGGCCCGCTCCTTCTTCGGCTGCTTCTCCTTCTTCGGCTGCTTCTCCTTCTTCGGCTCGCGCTCCTTCTTCGGCAACTTCCCCTTCTTGGACGTCATGAGAGCCCCGAACGCGTCGACGATTTTGGGTTCGTCGATATTCTCGTCTGGCGCGGCGCTCTCATCGTTCGTCGTCGCCCCCGCGGCGGGAGAAGTATGTCGTGATATCTCCGCGGGGGCCTCCCCGTTTCCCTGGTCCTGTTTGGGTTTTGGGTGGCTTTGGGTGGCTGTGTCGTCGTGGACGGCGGCGGCGGCGGCGGCTTCCTCGTTGACGGCGGCGGCGGCGGCGGCGGTTTCATTTTTAGGAATCTTGAACGCCACCTTGAGGTTGCCGCCGCCGGTGAGGGAATCCTTAAACTTTTGCGCGTTCTCCTGGTCGCGCGCCAGCCGCTCAGCCTTGCGAATCTCCGCGAGCTCAGCCTTGGTGGGCTTCTTGGGCTTGGGCTCCTTGACGAGCTTGACCTTGAGCTCCTTCTTCGCGGGTGGGTCGATGAGGTTCTTGAGCAAACCGAGGACGCGTCGCTTGAGAGTGTCGCGACCAGGCATGCGTTTCGGGCCCTCGTCGGCGATTTTATTCGCCTCCTCGAGCATCTCCCTGCGTTCCTTCAGCTTAGCCTCGTGCGTCGCCTTGTCGTTTTCGTCGTTGAGCGCCTTCTTGGCCTCCTCGTGAACGGCGTTCGCAGCCTTGACGCGTTTCGAGTGTTCGGCGTCTGCCTTTTTATCCTCGTCCTCGTCGGGCGCGACGACGTCGTTCATCGCGAACCAGAGTGTCTTATCCTTGAGGATGCACTCGAACTGGGCCTCGAGATCGGCTTGCGACCAAGGGGAGAAGCCGTAGCGGAGGGAGCCGCGGAGCAACGCGGCGTCGCACTCCTTGCTCCACCACCGGGACCAACCCCCCGAGGTGGGCTTCATCATCTCGGAGAATTCAAACTCGTCCTTCTCCGGCGGCGGCTCCGGGCCGTCCATCTCATCGAAAGAACCGGGCGCGGGCGCGTAGCCCGGCGTCTCGATCGTCGCCGCGAGCGCGTTTCGCTCCTTGATCGCCTTCGTTCCCCTCGCCCATCCGCTCGACATGCGCTTGTACACGCAAGGTCTGCCGAGCGACGAAAACGCGGCGGGCGGCAGCGAATCTTCGTGCGAGTTGAGCACCCCCTCGCAGCACGCGATGACGGCGTCCCAGGTGGCGCGGGTCATCCCCACCGGGACGGCCGTGTCGGCGTCCTCGTCCGCGGCGTTCATGCGCGCGCGGAGCTCGTCGGAGAGGTTGAGGCACGACTTGGGCGCGGTCTCGGTGCCGCACCTGCCCTTTTTGGACGACGCACACACGGCGCATCGCTCAACCTTGCCGCCCTTTCTGCCGTCCTCCGCCTCTGACTTATCCTGAGACTCCTTGCAAATCTTACCCACGCCGTCCACCATGTAGAGCAGCGCCAGCGCCACGGATTTGCACTCGGAGAAGGTCCTGTTGTCCTCGAGCGAGCCCGACTGGCGAGCCTCCTTGACGGCTCTGACGCAGTCGTTGTTCCTGCCGGGGCCGAAAGTGAAGAGCGCCTCTTCGATCGCCTTGATCTCCCTGTCGATCCAGCCGTCGCGGCGCTCGCTCTCCACCTTAGCGCGTTTGGTCCGGCGCTTCGCGGCGCGCGTCTCGCGGTCGCTCTCGCTCTCCGAAGACGAGTAGTCATTCTCCGAGTCGCCGCCTTTTTCGCCACGTCGGAAGGCGCCAAAGCCGATGCCGCGCGCTCCCTCCTTGTACATGCCAATCTTGGCGCGTTTGCGCGGGCCCTGGACGCGGAACCTGGCGTCGACGCCCCACGCGGCGTCGTTCGCGGCCTCCTCCTCGCGGCGCTTGACCGCCTCCGGGAGCATCTCTTCCCAGAATTTCTCGCTCTCGACGTCGATATCCTTGGCGTCGCCGACGTTGAAGGTGGCGGTGCTGAAGGTGTTACCGGCGCGAGACCCGATGGCTCGATGCTCCGCGCGGTTGTGAAGGATGGAGTCGATGTCCTCCTCCGCGAAGGCTCTCGCTTCCTCGCCGGACGCGTCGCGTAAGGCGCCGTGGACGCCGTACTTGAGAAGCTCGTTGATCTTCTTGGCGTCCTCCTTCGCCTTGCCCGCGCCAAAGCCGCCCTCGCCGCCGCCCAGCACAGCCTCGTCCAGGCCGTACTTCTTCGAGGACGTCTCGAAGAGCGACTGTTCGTACGTCGCCTTGGTGACGAGGCGGTACACCTTGACCTCCTTCGTCTGGCCGATGCGGTGACAGCGCGCCATGGCCTGCAGGTCGTTCTGAGGGTTCCAATCGGAGTCGTAGATTATGGCGGTGTCTGCGGCGGTGAGCGTTATACCCATGCCACCCGCTCTGGTCGACAGAAGGTACACGAAGCCCTTGCCCGGGGTGTTGAATCGATCGATGCCGGCCTGTCGAGCAGCCTGCGACGTGCTGCCGTCCAAACGTTCGTGTTCGTATCCCATGAGGTCGAGGTAGTCGCTGAGGATGTCGAGGACGATGGCGAATTGCGAGAAGACGAGAACCTTGTGCCCCTCAGCCTTGAGCTTCGGGAGGAGCTTGTTCAGGAGCATCATCTTACCGCTGGACTGCGTGATCATGTCCAGCGGCTGTGGGGGCGCCGGTGGGGCCGGGGGTTCGAGTCCCTTCTCGACCGCTTCCTTCGCAGCCTTCTCCGCGGCGAGCTCGACGGCGCGCTTCTTCTTGTTTGCGAAATCCTCCTCCATCCCGTCGCACAAAAACGGGTGGTTGCAAACCTTCCGAAGTTCCATGCACAGGTTTCGAAGCTGCGGCACGTTCTTGCTCTTGTTCCCCTCCATCAGCACGTGCACCTGCTTCTCGTAGATCATGCGGTAGTACGCGCGCTGCTCCGGGGTGAGCTCGACCCAGACGACGATCTCCTCCTTGGCCGGTATCTTCTCCACGTCCTCCTTCATGCGGCGGAGCATGCGGGGCTTGAGCACCTCGCGCAGCCGCATGACCTGCTCGGCGTCCACCTCCCTGCCGCCGCCGTCGAGCATGCTCTCCTGGAAGTGCTCCCAGCTCGGGTACTTCTCCGGGTCGAGGACGTGCATGATGCCGAAAAGTTCCTTGACGTTGTTCTGGATCGGGGTTCCCGTGAGCAGGAGAAGCCAGTCGTAGCCAATCTCCATGACCGCTTTGGTGGTGAGCGAGTTGACGTCCTTGAGCTTGTGAGCCTCGTCGCAGACGCACGCGGCCCACTCGAACGACGCGATGAGCTCTGTGAGCCTGCGTGCGGTCTCGAAGGATACCAGAAGGACGTCGAACTTCGCCGGGCCCTTTCCGGGTGCCTTTCCGGGGAACCAAAACTCGGTCGACTCGATGATCTCGCGATCCTTCGCGTTGCCGTCCATGAGAACGACGTTCATGTCCGTCCACTTCTCGATCTCGCGCTTCCAGTGCCCCAAGGTGGTCAACGGCGCGATGACGAGGAAAGGCCGAGGCGCGCGGAGCTGCTCGGTCCGGACGTGCTCCATGACTGAGATGCACTGCGCCGTCTTACCCAGGCCCATCTCGTCGCCCAGGATGACGTTGGTGCGCCGGCGGTAGTTGCCGATCATCCACTCGAAGGAGGTCACCTGGTAGTCCCGGAGGATCATGTCGTTCTTGAACGCGGGCGGCTTGGGTTTCGCCGGAGGCTTCCCGCCGGACTTTGCGCGCTCCGCGGCCGCGGCGTGAACCTTACGTTTGTCCTTGATGGAGTTGCGAAGTCGGAAGCGACGAATCTCGTTCGCGTCAACCTCGGACTTGAGCCAGTCGGCCGCTTCCCACGTGGCATCGGAGTAGTTCAGACCGCGCCACTTGATGAGATACTCCACCTTCTCGGACGCGGATTCGTCGGAGCGTTTAGAGGCTGGGGAATCGCCGGCGTCCTCGTCGTCGTCCTCCGCCTCGCGCTCGTCGATGACTCGGTCTATGAGCAGGTAGTCGGGGTGGAACCCCTCCTGACACGAATCCGGATCGACGCGGTACTGGCGCTGGAAGTTGTTGAGCTTGTACTTGCCCTTCGCATCCACGACGCCGCCCTCGGTCTCCCACGATCGGCGCCTGTGCGAGCACCCCTCCCACTTCACGCAGTACAGGAGGGGCGGCAGCGGCGCCTCCTCCTCCTCCTCGGGTTCCGCCTTTTTGCCCCGCTTCTGCTTCTTGGGCTTGGGTTTGACGGGCTTCTTCTTCCTCGGCGTGGGCGGCGCCCACTTCCCCTCGAGCACGAGCTTCGCGAACGCCTTGGCGTCGTCGCTTCCGAGCGTCTCGAGCTCGGCCGCGTCGATATCGCCCGGCTCGAGCGCGAGCAAGATCTTCTCAATCTTGTCCTCGTCCTCCTCCGACTCGTACCCTTCGTCGCCCGGTTTGAGCGGCGCGGTCTCGCCAGCCTCCATGAGGTCGCTCATGTCGTCGTCGGAGGACACGTCCTTGTATTTAGCGGCGTTAGCGGCGGCTTTACGCCTCGGCGGAGCCTCGCGGGGCACGACCTCGATCGGGATGGACTCGACAAACTCTCGAGCCTGAAACTCCGCGGCGTACCGCTCGGCGTCTTCCGGGGTCATCCCATCGCGCTCCAGGTACCGCTGAACCGCGATCTTGGACCTGAGCAGCGGAGCATCCTTCACCGGGTGGTAGTGACCGGTGGCGTCGCAGTTTTTGAAGGGGTAGTACTCCCCCTCGGCGTCGTAGAGCTGGAAGGTGAGGTCGATGTGCCCGGTGCCGGGGCGCGCGGAGGATTGCACGTAGACGTCGGCGGCGTAGTGGACGAATCCGTCGCCGATGACCTTGCGCGTCTGCTTGGGCTTGGGCTGGTTGCCGTCCGGGTCGGCGGCGTCCTTGACGTCGTCGGGATCGGGCGCGTTGTCCTCGGCGTCCATGTCCGCGCCCGAGTCCTCGTCGTCCGCCGAGTCTTCTTCGCCCATCTTC
>MDTE01200522.1_pt1 | contig 13495 bp, 16 predicted proteins | sample 811231 | NCBI WGS metagenome assembly MDTE01 (sample SAMN05326651, study PRJNA326480) | marine metagenome | isolation source: seawater | place: Indian Ocean: Red Sea | collected 2010
CAATAAGTTTACATCATATCGATATCCGATAGTTTGGCCTCTTTGTCATGTCCATTTCCATTACCATTTCCATTTCCATTTCCATTTCCATTTATTTTTTTATCCTCGCTTCCTAATACAGCTCTTCCCATATCATCAGCTTTGATTAATGAATCAAAAATGTATGGTTCATTTGTTTTTTCATCAAATCTAACAACATATCTTGTAGCACCGCAATGTAATGGTAAATCACCTTTTAATATAGATAGAACATTATGAAGTGTTAGCATTGGTTTTTTCCCATATCCAAAATATTGACAATCATCTAATCCTGGAATTAGACCCACCAACAAATCATTTTCTTTATCATGATAATATCCCAAATCTTTCATGTCTGAATGTGGGCACCCTAAAATAAATATTCCATCTGGTTGTTTTTCAATTACGTTTTCAACTTTTGAAAATGGAAATAGGTTTAAAAGCCCAGCTTCTATTTCTATATAGCCTCTAGTTTTATGTATATAACATAAGATATTCCATGCACCGATTTCAAATGGAATAGCTACATATTCTTCAGGTTTAAATAAATCATTTTTAAAAGGATTGTGCGATAGTGAAAAAAATGGATAGGCTCTCTTGTTTGCATGTGTTTTGTAATATACTCCAGTCCTCATATCTGCAGTAGTAGTCAAAGGTACTTGATTCAATGACGAATAATCACCAGGTAACTTAACATAGTGACCAGACATTTCTCCAGCTGTAACACTAGGGTGACAATCTAACCCTTTCGTTCTTCTTACACCTTCATTATAGCCAACTCTAATTAGCAAAATTCTACGAGTCTCAATAATTAAATCCGATAATACATTAGCCTTATCTGTTACTTTGTCTTTAATATTTTCAGCTGTAATATTTGACTCCAATATTTCATTGTGAAGACGAACTAAACGTGTATAGGATTTAGTTCTATAATGATGAAATAAACCATCTAAAAACATCATACTTTGACGATGTTTCATTAACTCATCTCCTGAAAAAGGTGTTGCTCCTTCAAGAATAGATATAAAAGACGCTGCATCTATAGATTTTATATAATCAATTTTATGCACCATTTCTTCTTTTAGATCTGTTTTGACACGAGCTTTTAATTCTTTAATGAATTGTTTTTTATAAATATCTAAATAGCGTGCAAACGCCTTACTTTTTAATAATTGTTCAGGTGTTTGACAACCATCTCTTATTTCTAGTATTTCTTCCATTAATATATCTCTCCTATATTAAATATTTATATTTTTTTTGTGTTAAAGTTTAATTAACTTCTTTAGATATCATGAGCTGTGACATATAATATCAGTCATTTACATATAATCAATTAAAAAATACACAAAAAAATATGGAATTTTTATGCAAAATTTGATAGAGCCTCATGGGGCGGAAACATTAAATCCCCTTATAATTACTAATGATACTGAGAAGAAAGCCTTAATCGATAAGGCAAAAAAACTTAAAAAAATTGTTGTTAATTCAGCCGCCGCTTCAAATATAGTGATGTTAGGTGCAGGTTATTTTACGCCTTTAAAAGGGTTTATGAATAAAAAAAATGCATTCTCAGTTGCTGATGAAATGAAAACATTAGATGGTATTTTTTGGCCAGTACCTATACTCAATATCACTAACGATATTACAGATATTAGCGTTGATGATGAAATTGCATTATTAGACCCCAATATTGATAATAATCCTGTCATAGCAATACAAAAAATCAGTGCAATAGAAAGACTTTCTGATGATGAAATAAATAATCTAGTTAAAAAGATTTTTGGAACTGATGATGTAAACCATCCAGGTGTAAAAAATTTTCTATCACTCGGCAATAATTTAATTTCTGGGGATATTAAGGTTCTAAATTTTAGCTATTTCCCTGATGAATTTCCAGATACTTTTGCAACAGCATATGAAATAAGAGAAAAAATTCAAAAAACTGGTTGGAAAAAAATAATTGCATTTCAAACTAGAAATCCAATGCATAGAGCTCATGAAGAATTATGTAAAATGGCTTTAGAACGTCTTCAAGCTGATGGAATTCTTATTCATATGGTTTTAGGAAAATTAAAAGAAGGTGATATACCTGGAAACGTAAGGAATCAAGCTATTAGAAAAATGGTAGAATTATATTTCCCTATAAACTCAGCAATTATTTCTGGTTTTGGGTTTGACATGTTATACGCTGGTCCAAGAGAAGCATTACTCCATGCAACGTTTAGACAAAACTGTGGTTGTACACATTTAATAATTGGAAGAGATCATGCTGGAGTTGGAGATTATTATGGTGCTTTTGAAGCACAAGAAATTTTTGACATGGAAATTGTTAAAAAATCTTTGAAAATAGAAATCTTCTCAGCTGATCATACGGCTTATTCGAAAAAATTAAATAAAGTAGTTATGATGAGGGATGTAGAAGATCACAATAAAGATGATTTTGTATTATTATCAGGAACAAAAGTTAGAGAAATGTTATCTAATGGAATGGATTTACCTGAGGAGTTTGCTAGAAAAGAAGTGGCAGACATACTAATGAATTATTATCAATCTAAAGAAAATGTATAAAATTTTGTTTTTTTGCAAATAATTAATTCCTAATATAGTCAGAATCTATTATAATCGCATGAGTAAGATAGACAGAGAGCCATATAAATATAGGCTTATAGTATACAAGGGAGAATGAATAAACTATGTTAACTATCAATCCGTTTTCAATACTTTCGGGCGATATACCATCTATAGCTATGCAAATATTTGTAATTGCTATGATAATACTGGTAATAGTAGGTACAGTACTCGATATGATTCACAAAAAAAATGCTCAATATTTTTTTGAAAATGCAAAAAAAGCAAAACAATCAGCAAAACGCGCTGTCACTACTGGAGAAAAAGTCACAATTATAGCTAAAACAGTTGCCTCAGACATCCTAACATCATCAGAATTTTGTACCATGCAACGTAGAACAGCTCACTTGTTAGGTATGTACGGAAGTATAATTTTTTGGGTTACATCTTTTATAATGATTTTTAATTACTCAACCCCATCAGTAACAACACCCTCTATATTGCCACTTCTTTGGCACGTAGGCGCTATAATGACATGTATAGGAGGTTTTTGGTTTTGGTTTGTTATTAGAGTTAACGTATCTGCTGAAGGTCACCCTTGGTATCATGTGATATTCGCTGATTTATTTGTTTTATCGCTTTTAGCTTCACAATCTACTGCACTACTTTGGTCTTTTACACAGACACTTGGTGCAACTGGATGGTCAACATTATTTTTTATATTATTTGTAACTTCAAATATTGTTTTGTTTGGAGGTGTGTATTGGTCTAAATTTGCACATATGTTTTATAAGCCAGGTGCTGCTATACAAAAACATCTAGCAGAAGCGGATGGCTCTAGAAGTAATTTACCTGAACCAGCAGATAAACCAAAACAGTTTGGATTAGGTATAAGACGTGAACAACCAAGGAATTATTAAAATTAGGAGAATATAAAATGTCAACTTTTGTATATATGACTAAATGTGATGGATGTGGGATGTGTGTTGATATATGTCCTTCAGATATTATGCATATAGATAAAACACTTAGACGTGCAGTAAATATAGAACCAAATATGTGTTGGGAGTGTTATTCATGTGTTAAAGCGTGTGATCAGAATGCTATAGATGCACGTGGTTATGCAGATTTTGCACCTTTAGGGCATAGTGTTCGTGTATTAAGAGAAGAAGAAAAAGGAACAATATCATGGAAAATTAAGTTTAGAAATGGTACCGAGAAAAATTTTTGTTCTCCGATAACCACAAAACCATGGGGTGAATGTATACCAAAACTATCTGAAGAAAAAACACCTAGTAATGAAGTATATGAATCTGAATTACTTTATAACGAACCAAAATATCTTAAAACTGGAGAAGTTGTAACAAGTGAAGATGGTTTACCAGAAATGAAAAAAGTTGGAAAATTAAAACAAGGAGTATATTACTAATGGCTATAAAAACTGTTCATGAAAATTGTGACATTTTAATTGTTGGTGGAGGAATGGCAGGTACTGGAGCTACCTTTGAATCAAGATATTGGGGTAAAAACTTAAAAATAATATGTGCTGAAAAAGCTAATATCGACAGAAGTGGTGCTGTAGCTCAAGGTTTATATGCAATCAACTGTTATATGGGTATGCAATGGGGTGAAAATCAACCGGAAGATCATGTGCGTTATGCTAGAAATGATTTAATGGGTATGGTTCGTGAAGATCTAGCTTATGATATGGCTCGCCATGTTGACTCAGCTGTCCATATGTTTGAAGAATGGGGTTTACCTCTAATGCGTAATAAAGAAACTGGTAGATATCAGCGAGAAGGTAAATGGCAAATTATGATCCATGGTGAAAGTTATAAGCCGATTGTTGCTGAAGCTGCAAAGAAATCTGCGGACAAAATTTATAATCGAGTAATGATCACTCATTTATTAATGGATGAAAAAGAAGAAAATAGAATTGGCGGAGCATGTGGGTTTAATATGAGAACTGGTGATTTTCATATATTCCGTGCAAAAGCAGTAATTTGTGCCGCTGGAGGAGCATCACATATTTTCAAACCACGTGCAGTAGGAGAAGGTATGGGTCGTACTTGGTATGCGCCTTGGAGTAATGGTTCGGCATATGCACTTCCTATTGCTGTTGGTGCAAAAATGACACAAATGGAAAATAGAATTGTATTAACAAGATTTAAAGATGGTTATGGTCCAGTAGGTGCTTATTTTCTACATTTAAAAACTTATACTCAAAATGCTGCTGGCGAAAATTATGAAAAAAAATGGTATGAAAATACTAAAAAAATGGTTGGTGAATATATAGATCATCATCCAACTCCTACTTGTTTACGTAATCACGCATTCATACAAGAAACAATCGCAGGTGGTGGTCCAATACATATGGTAACTATGGAAGCTTTCCAGGATCCACATCTAGAAGAGATTGGTTGGGAAAATTTCTTAGGTATGACTGTTGGGCAGGCTGTAGTATGGGCATCACAAGATATTGATCCGAAATATCAAAATCCAGAATTAACTACTTCTGAACCATATGTTATGGGGTCACATGCAACTTGCTCTGGCGCATGGTGCAGTGGGCCAGAAGATCTTTCTCCGCCAGAATACTTCTGGGGATATAACAGAATGATGACTGTAGATGGATTATTTGCTGCTGGTGATGCAGCAGGTGGAACAGCGCATGCATTCTCATCTGGATCATTTACTGAAGGCAGACTCTGTGCTAAAGCAGCTGTCAAATATATAAATGATAAAAAAGGTGAAAACATAAATGTAACTGATGAGCAATGTGAAAAACTTAAAAAAGAAGTTTATCAGCCATTAGAAAACTATGCTATAGGAAGAAATGAGATAACTGCAGGTACGGTATCACCAAGTTATTTGTTACCTATACAAGGTCTACAACGTCTCCAAAAAATAATGGATGATTATTGTGGAGGCATTGGCACTCACTACATGACTAATGGAAATATGCTTAAGAGAGGGTTGGAATTATTAGACACTCTCACTGAAGACTTAGAGCATATTGGTGCTGAAGACTATCATCAACTTATGAGAGCATGGGAACTAAAACATCGTGTTTTAGTTTCTCAATGTGTAACGGAACATACTTTGTTCCGTGAAGAAACACGTTGGCCAGGATATTATTATAGAGGTGATTTCCTTAAACTTGATGATGATAACTGGCATTGTCTAACTGTGTCACGTAGAGATCCAAAAACTGGCAAATTTACTTTAGAAAAGGCGCCTGTTTATCATTTAGTTGATGAAGGAAAAGAAAAAGCTTCCTGAGATAACCAATGAAGCTGTTAGAGCTAACAGAGCAAGAAATCTTGAAGGTTGCTGATCCGTTATGGGATGATTTAATAAAATCCTCGAATAATAAAGATTACGGTGGCTTTACCAAAAATTTCTCTAAAACATTATTAATGGGTACAGATGAAGTAACTCTTGGTAAACAATGGGCTGGTAGTAAATTATTAACCAGTTTATCGACTGACAAAAAATTTCTTGGTTGTTTAAAAAGAAATGGACATGTAACTATTTTATATAAACAAAAAAGTGATTCTGTTGAAGGCGATTTTTTAGGTAGACTTGTTCTTGGGGTTGAGGAAGATCAAATAAAAATTTTTGGTGCAACAATCTTCTAAAAGATGAATAATCTAACAAATAAAATTAATGACGAGAATTTATCATTTGTGATAATAACTGATACTCACTCATTTCTAGATGATCAAATAAAAAATTTAATTAATGAAGAATCATACGTGATCCATGCTGGAGACATTGGTGATATCAATATAATTAATAATTTAAAAATGAATTGTAAAAATATTTTTGCAGTTAATGGAAATAATGATTATTATTCTGAATTTCAAGATACAGAAAAAATAGAAACTAAATATGGAACTATTGTTATTGAGCATGGTGATAAACATGGTATGAATTACCATGATTCATTAAGAAAAACATATCCAGATGCATTCTGTATTATTTATGGACATACACATAAACATATTTTTGATATGCGTGAAAAACCCTATGTTATTAATCCTGGAGCATCAGGTAATACTAGAACCAATGGGGGACCGTCCTGTGTATTAATGAAAATAGATAGATCTGGCTCCATTTCTTTAGAACTAAAAAAATTTACTAAATCTAAATGAAGAAATTTGAAAACATTGCAATTATTGGTGGAACAGGTTTTATAGGATCAAAATTAGCATTCAAATTATCAAAAGATACGAACAAACTCGTTATTTTCACTAGAAATAAAGAAAAAAACAAAAATCTACATATCTTGCCTAATGCTGAAATAATTGAAATTGATATTAATGATGAAGTATCTTTAAAACAAAATTTAGAAAATATTGACGTTTTAATTAATTGTGTAGGAGTACTGAATGAAGGATATGGTTTAAATTCATTTAAAAAACTTCATTATGATTTAATTGAGAAAGTTTCAAGAATTTGCAGATTAAATGAAATTCAACGTTTTCTACATATCAGTTCTCTGAATGCTGATATCAATGGCTTAAGTGAGTACTTAAAAACAAAGGGAAAAGCTGAAAATTTTATACTCAAAACAACGTCACAATATACGAATGTGACTATATTCAGACCTTCGGTAGTTTTTGGAGAACATGATTCTTTTTTCAATAGATTTGCACAAATTTTAAAATACTCACCTATTTTTCCTTTAGCATGTCCTAATACTAAATTTTCACCTGTTTATGTTGATGATTTAACAGATTTGATTATTTCATCTATATACGATCCAGAAAAATATAACTTAAAAATTGATGTGACTGGACCTAAAGATTATACTTTTCAAGAAATAATAGAACTTACATGTAGTTTTCTAGGTATTAAAAGACTTATAATTCCACTGAATGATACGTTTTCTAAACTCCAAGCATATATTTTTGACAAATTACCTGGAAAATTATTTACAATTGATAATTATAAGTCACTTCAGATAGATAGTATCAGTGAGAATGGATATAAAGGAAATAGTAGTATAGAAGATGTAGTTCCTTCTTATCTTAAAAAAGATATGTCTCCAAAATATCTGAATAAAAAATAGATATAGGCAAGAAATGAAAATATATTTAGTTGGTGGCGCGATAAGAAATAAGCTACTTAATATACCAGTACAAGAGAAAGATTGGGTTGTCGTTGGTTCTACTCCTGATGAAATGAAATCAAAAGGTTTTAAACAAGTCGGGAAAGATTTTCCAGTTTTTATTCACCCAAAAACAGGTGAAGAATATGCGCTAGCAAGAACAGAGAGAAAATCAGGTCATGGTTATACAGGATTTGAATTTGATAGCAATCCAAATGTAACACTAGAGGAAGATCTAGAGAGAAGAGATTTAACAATCAATGCGATAGCACAAGATGAAGATGGCACACTGATTGATCCATTTAATGGACAAGAAGACATTAAGAATAAGAAATTAAGACATGTTTCTGAAGCATTTTCAGAAGATCCTTTGAGAGTTTTAAGAGTAGCAAGGTTTAAATCAAATTTAGGGTTATTTAATTTTCTTGTTGTTCCAGAGACAATGAATAAATTAAGAGATATTGTTAAAAGTGGCGAACTAGAATATTTAACACCAGAAAGAAAGTGGTTAGAATTTTATAAAACAGTTATTAAACATGAATTTTTTGATTTTCTAGAAGAAATCAATGCTAATGAAATCATAGCTCCTGAATATTCAAGTAATAATTGTTTTCTTGAAGATGATTCGGAATTTGTTTTTTCTAGTAATATTGCTATAGATGGATTTTTTATTGCCAATACTATGAGCGATATAGATTCTTTTTGTAAACGGTTTAAAGTTCCAAATGAGTATAAGGATGTAGCACAATTATTAAGGAATTGTTTTAAAGAATATATATCCTACTTCCCGAAAGATCCAAACAAGTATGATGGTCTTCTTTCCCTTATAAAAAAACTTGATATAAGAAAAGAAGAAAGATTAAGAAGATTTATGGCTATATGCCAATTTTGGAGTGTTACTCCACCTGATTTCTTTGATGAAGTTATTTCACAAATAAAGTCTTACAAGCTCAATGAACAAGATCAAAAAAAATCAAATAGAGAAATACAAAATATTATTGAAAATGCACACAGAGAAATTGCACAAAACTGTATAAAAAATTTCTTAAACAAATCCAATTAAAATAGTGCCCAATATTAATCTATAAATAATATATGGTATAAAAGTTATTTTGTTTATTGTTGATATAAATAAATGAATAGTAATATAAGAAAATACAAAAGATAACAACATTCCTAATAAATGTTCATTAATAATCTGTATATCGCTAACCCCATATAACTGCATAGATTGATAAACAGTTGCCATAAAAATAGCTGGAATTGATAATAAGAAAGCAATTTTAATAGAATCTTCTCGATTATAATTTGTAAGTAATGCGGCTGTTATAACAATCCCTGCTCTTGATACACCTGGCATAATAGCAAGTGTTTGCATAAAACCAATAAAAATAATTGTAAATATGCTAATGGATTTAAGATTATTGATATTCTCTTTCTTCTTAAGATCAGCTATGTAAAGTAAAATAGCAAAAATAATTGTCATCAAAGCTATTGATTCAACGGAACGCATATGTACTTTCACAAGATCTATAAATAGTAATCCAATTATTGGTAATGGTATTGACCCTATTATAATTAATTTTATATATTGTACACCTTCATCAGATACCGAAAGCATTTTAGCAATTTCTTTACGATAATAAATCAAAATAGCTATCAATGATCCTGTATGTAAAGCAATATCAAATCCTAATCCTTGATCTTTCATATCTAAAAATATGGATGTAAGAATTAAGTGAGATTGACTGGATATTGGCAAGAATTCTGTCACACCTTGTATAATTGATAGTATTAATATTTGAATAAAATCCATATCAAAGTTTTTCTATTTTATTAAATTCTTTAGTAGATATCAGATTTTTATTTATATTTTTTTTCAAAACTAAAACCTTAAATATTTCGCCCATTGTATTTGGTAATAATATATTTTTCAATTTGTTTAATTCTATAATTTTTTGGTTTGAATCATATTCCTTATTATCATATATGTTTAAAATTCCTAAATTCAACAAAAAACTCGATTGAGATAAATAACCATCAACTAAAAAATTATTTTCTGATGCTAAACTTGCTAAATATGAAAAATTTACAAAAGATGATATATCTTGTTTACCGATATTTTTCAGTGGATTAAAATTAGATTGGTGATTATTAATACATACTAAAGTTCCTTCAGATCTATCTTTTAGAAAATATTCTGAAGCATTATATCCATAATCAATTATAAATATAATTCCAGAATTCATTGCATTATTTAATTTTTTTAACCATGTATTATAGTTAACATTGATTTCACTAATATAGTTCTGAGTTAGAGTAATATTTTTCCCCTTCAAGGCTATATCTATATTTTTATTTAGACAATCATCGCCCTGCTGCCATATATATTTAAAATTATCATCAAATATTATATAAAGTTTTTCATAATTATTATTTATAAATTTAAATCTTTCTGTAGGGATAGCATCAAAAAATTCATTTGCTATAACTAATCCATCAAATTTATCTACATCAAGCTTTGTTTTCCAAATAAAAAAATTAAATAATTCAGGTATTTTTTGTTTTATTTTCTTTTTCTGTACTTCTATTAATTGGGCTGATGATTCTAATATAATATATGAACTAGGAAGATGGTTTGTCTTATTCAGATATTTCATTATTGATAATGCAAGACTGCCATCTCCACCGCCGATTTCTAATATACTTTGATTTTTTTTATTTTCTAATATGTTAATAAATTCATTAGCTAGACTCTCTCCAAACAAAGATGATGTTATTGGTGATGTAATGAAATCACCCTTGCCTCCAAAAATATCACATGTATTATAATAACCATAACTTTCATGAAATAATGCTATATCCATAAATGATGAAAATGGAATCTTTCCTTCCCTATCAATCTTTTTAATTAAAATTTGCTCTATTTCAGATTTCATTACTATATGTTCAAATACAGTGTACATTTATTTAATAATCCTTAATATATATTTATGGCAATTAATAAGACAGTCTTAATAACAGGTGGAGCCAAAAGAATTGGATTGGCTATCGCTAAATATCTGCATAATCATGGTTTTAATATTGTTGTAACATATAATACTTCTAGCAAAGATGCCAAATTATTACATGATGATTTAAATTTAAAAAGAAAAAATTCCTGCATGATAGTCAAGATGAATTTCAATTTACAAACAAATTATAAAGTGTGTTTTAAAAAAATTTATCAATGTTTTGGTAGATTAGATGTACTAATAAATAATGCTTCTAAATTTTATCCAACCAAAATAAATGATATAAGTGAAAAATCATGGAATGATATTATAGATACTAATCTAAAAACACCATTGATGTTATCAAAACTATTTTTTAATGAATTAAAAAAGAACAAAGGTTGTATAATCAATATTATTGACATACACATTGATCCTCCTCTGAAAGATCATATAATTTATAATATTAGCAAAGCTGGTCTTTTAGCATTAACAAAAACACTTGCAAAAGAATTAGCTCCTCATGTAAGAGTTAATGGTATTTCGCCAGGAGCAATTATGTGGGCTGAATCAGATGCAAAAAAAACTAGCAAGAAAAAAGATATACTTTCAAGAATACCACTTAAAAAGACTGGTACACCAGATGATATAGCTAAAGCAGTTTTATTTTTGATTAAAGATGCTGATTATATTACTGGTCAAAATATTAATATAGATGGTGGAAGAAAACTAAATATGTAATTAGTTTTCGAATTCGAAATTAATTTTTTTTATTATATTTTTTTCAAAATCAGAACGTTCTAATATTTCTATATGTTTTATATTTTTTTCTGGATGAATAGAATTAGGAGCTATATCGGTTAGAGGTTGTATAACGAAATCATAATCCAATATTTCCTTTCTAGGTAATTGAATAATATCATTATTAATTATCAAATCATCATAATATAAAATATCTATATCAAGAGTCCTTGAGCTGAATTTTGTTTCATTCAAATTGCGACCATGATCTAACTCAAGATTATTTAAAAATTTTTTTAGATTATAAATATCTAGAAATGTATAGAAAGAACAAACTAAGTTATAAAAGTTTGGTCCATCAAATCCCATAGATTGAGTTTCATAAACAGGAGAAATTTTAATATCATAGAATTCAGTTTTAATTATCTTGATACATGATTTTATATTCTTGACTCTTTCAATGTTACTTCCTATCCCTACAAATACACAGTGATTATTTTTTTCCTCTTTCAATAATAACCCCCACTTCTTTGGATCCAGTTACAGCACCTGGTTTACTAAATCTGCCTTTCACATGCGAAACATTAAATTCTTTTAAAATAATATTAACGGTTTGTTCAGCTAAAGCTTCAATAAGCAGAAATTTGCTTTCTTCTACAAAAGACTTAACTCTTTTTGCTACTGCCTTGTAATCAACAGTATTTGTAATATCATCTGTATCTGATGCTTTTTTAATCTCTGTAGAAAGTTCAAGATCTATGCAGACAAACTGTTTAATTTCACGTTCCCAGTCATATATACCTATGATTGTTTCAATACAAAGTTCTTTTATAAATATAGTATCCATTTCTATCCTTTTTTATTTAATAAATATTGTATATGAATATGTTTCTGATATCATTATTGAGTTTAGGGAAAAGAAATGTCAAAAATATGCCAGATAACAGGAAAAACAATTCTAACAGGTAATAATGTATCACATGCTCATAATAGAACCAAACGAGTATTTGAACCAAACCTTCATATGCATAAATTATGGTCAGATAAGCAAAATAAATGGGTTACTCTTAAATTATCTAAAAAAGGGCTTAGAATAATCGATAAAATAGGTCTTGATGCGGCATTGGAAAAATATAACGTTAAATAAAATATTATGAGAGAAAAAATAAAATTAGTATCATCAGCAGGAACAGGGCATTTTTATACTACGACTAAAAATAAAAAAACTATGCCTGATAAATTTGAAATTAAAAAATTTGATCCTGTAGTAAGAAAATATGTTATATATAAAGAAGGGAAAATTAAATAATCTTATAACCTTTTAAATTATCAGAAAATCTATCTAAACAATCTATTCCTTTGCTTTTAGCATCTAAACACCATTCATTGATATTTTTTAAAAAATCATCTTTCTTTCCATTTCTACTATGTAAAATTGTGTATAATTTATCTTTTAAGTGATAAACAGTTTCTATGGTTTTGCTTGCTGAGAAAATATTTTCTAACCTCTCATTAACATTTTTATAAGTTTTAACGTTATATGTTTTAATTAAAGATGTTCTCAATGATTTCATTTCTTTTTTAATATGCTGATTAACAATCTTTTCTTCGCTTTTGAATATTGGATTCATAACTTCTTTTGTAAAATTAGTTAATACAGTTAATTTTGATCTTAAAATAGCATATGCTGTTTCCGCATCAATATCTTTATTTGTTGAATCTATAACAGTCTTAGGAGCAAGTCTTTTTACTCTAATTAATCCAAAAAAAGAAAATATTTTAATATATAGCCATCCAATATCAAATTCCCATTCTTTAAGAGAAAATTTCGCAGCTGTAGGAAATGCATGATGGTTATTATGAAGTTCTTCTCCACCTATAAAAAAAGCTAAAGGTATCAGGTTGGTCGATGCATCTTGTGTTTCAAAATTTCTATAGCCATAATAATGTCCTGCTCCATTTATTCCACCAGCAGCAAAAATTGGAGTCCACATCATTTGTATAGACCAAATAATAATACCAACCACACCAAATAAAATAATATTAAAAATAAACAATA
>MDTE01070256.1_pt1 | contig 13494 bp, 11 predicted proteins | sample 811231 | NCBI WGS metagenome assembly MDTE01 (sample SAMN05326651, study PRJNA326480) | marine metagenome | isolation source: seawater | place: Indian Ocean: Red Sea | collected 2010
GACTGGAATGGTTCATTGGATTGGATTGCGAACGAGGCATCTTGTAAACGCTTATTAAGTTCCTGGCGGACAGTGTGCAGCATGAGTTCGGCTCCCTTATTGGGCAGCCAAACACCTAGGAGCTCAATGAGAGGTTTTTTTGACATGGTGCAGGACATCATTGACTGAGCGTTTAGAGGAATAGGCAATCATCGTGTCTGGGTCAGGAACGCCGAGCCCGAGAAGCATCACAGGAACCTGCCAAGGCTTAAGATTTAATAGTTCTCTCATTTGCTGATGCTTTTCAGGTATGTCTGGCCAGTTAATAGGTACTGAACCGAGTCCGGATGCAGTCAATGCCAACATCAGTGTCATGGTAGCCAAGGCAGAATCAATATAGATGAGATGATGATCACGCGTCTCATCATAGCAACCAAGATTGCCGACAACGACGATCATTGCGGGCAGATCATCACCGTAACCTCGGACCCCGAGGGGTAATTTACAGATGTTCCGGATCATTTCAGGTTCCGTTGCCATGTAGTAATCAAAGGGCTGACGGTTGCATGCGCTTGGAGATTCGAGCGCTGCGGTGATGGCATGACGGACAGTCTCAATTGGAACCGGTTCTTTTTTGAAGTGCCGGTGTGATCTGCGGCTCCGACACAGTTCATGGAATTGGTCCAGTGCTTCTATTCCTGATGAGGTGTAACGTTTCGCATACGAAGGAATGTCTATTTCCCTGTAAGGGGAAAATGTGTGCTCTGATGAGGATTCCAATAAAGGAAGGGAACTGAATTTCTTGTGTGAATCTTTAATTTCGGGAGCCTCATGATCAACGGCTTGAAAATATTTATTCAGAACGTCCGATGCCCATTTCAGTTCGGATTTTGAAACTTTTGAGTTTTCTAAGGCCTCCGCGTAAAGATTCACTGCGGGCCCAATAAAATTGAGACCGAATATTTTTTTACGGTTTGGAAAGCACAAACCTTTTTCCAGCACATGAATACTTCTTCGAAGATTAGGGACTGTGGAAATGGATCTCGAGAACTGATCTTGTAATGCTCTCAGGCCGGCCATCGTTGCTTTGGATTCTTCTCTGAGTGCTTTTGCAAGTTTACGGCGTTGCTTAGAGTAACGGCTCAGAGGATTGATTCTGGAAAAAAATGAGATCATCAGTTTCCCGTAGTCGATGAATAAAGAGTGGACTTTGATCCTGCAATGGCACCGATCCTTCCCGCGATCCATCCCAATGCCCTTGCTAGGGTCATTAGAGTACGGCCGGCTGTGATGGGTAAGGTTAGTATGAGTCCAATAACGGCGATCAATTTAATCAAGATAGAAGTTAGAACGATCGGATTCAAACGAACAGTACCATTATTTTTTCTTCGGAAGTTAGTATTCGACTGGTCTCTGGCCCTTCCATATTGATAAAGGAAGGACAGCCTTTCTGGTGGAATGGTTTCATAAACGTGGGCACCTTGGACCCATGCGGTTTGGAGGCCTTTGGCAATGACTTCCGCATAAAATTTGGAATCTGTTCCGCCCGTGTGTCGCATTGACTCATCGAACCAAATATTGTGCTCAGAGAAGAGTGAAGTTTCCGCTAGCCAGTTATTGGTTACTATCGTGACTCCTGTGGTTCCTTTCAGAGAAGCTTTGCGAGAGGCTCGCCTCTCTTTTTTTCTGTAACGGCTCTTTAAATTAGTGAACATGAGCTTTTGGAGAAACGTTAGATTTTCTTCGGGCCGACGCGCTCGGAGTGGAGCGCCAATCAGTTTCGCTTCACTGTTCCGGTAACCCTGAATGATTTTCTGAAGCCAGTCCCTAGGCACCTCCTCATCATCATCGACAAAAAGCAAAAGATCAGACCCGATTTCAATAGATTCTGTGGCCGCACGGTTTCGTGCAAAAGGAATACCAGGTTCGGTTTCCAGTGCATAAACCAAATCACAATTTTTGAATGCGGGCCGAAGCGTTTGGATCAGATCTTTTGATCGCTCCTCAGTATCGTTTTCAATTACGAGAAAAGTGACCTTCACTTTCTCAGGAATCATTAATGATGACCAGGATCGCAAAAGAGCTTCGAGCATTTTTGGGCGTTGTCGTGTTAGTGTTGCGACGCAGGCCAGTAATTGTTTGTTTTTGCGAGACACAGCCAAAATCAATTGGCAGGATTAAAATGGTTCTGTCAAGGACTGGCTAACTATTTTCCTTAGGAGAAATCATATTTTTAGTAAGATTGGTAAAGAAAGTATCTGTGTGTTATTTAGATTGAATAGTATGAGTTTGCCTAGAGTTGTAATAACAGATTTCATTAAGGACTCTCTTTCTATTGAACGTGCCGTATTGGAGGGCAGTGCTGATGTCGTTGCACTCAATGCAATGAGTGAGGATGAACTGATTGGTCGGATCGAAGACGCTGAGGCAGTCCTCTGTTACCACTATCTTTCGTTGAGTAGAAAAATTATTGAAAGCCTTGAGAGTTGCAAAGTCATTGTCAGGCCAGGCGTGGGTTATGATAATATTGATTGTATTGCTGCGAGGGAGTGTGGAATTCCTGTGTGTAATGTGCCGGATTATGGGACTGAAGAAGTTGCGGATTCTACTATGGCTATGGCCTTGAGTCTGGCCAGAGGGACACACTTCCTTCAGAGCCGTTTGAGGCGGGGCCTGGGAGAGTGGACCGTTGAGGAGGCTGCGCCTATCCCAAGGATACGTGGCCGTGTTTTTGGCATAGTTGGCTGTGGGAGGATCGGCTCAGCAGTTGCACTGCGTGCCAAATCGTTTGGATTTGATGTCGTATTTTATGATCCTTATGTTCCTGACGGTTTGGATAAGGCGTTGGGGATTCGGAGAGCCGAAACTTTAGAGGAATTACTTTCACAATCTTATGTTCTGAGTCTTCATTGTCCACTCACTGAAGAAACAAAAAATATTGTTGGTCCAAATCAAATTAGCCTGATGGGTCAGGGAAGCTATGTGATCAACATGTCCCGGGGAGGCACCCTTGATACGGAATCTGTTATCGATGCGCTCGTGTCCGGGCATTTGCGCGGCGCAGGGATTGATGTCTTGGAGGTGGAACCTCCTGACCATAGTTCTTCAGTCATTAGGGCTTGGCGTGATCCTCAGCATCCGGCCCATGATCGTCTTTTGCTTAATCCACACGCGGCATTCTTTTGTGATGAGGGTGGTGAAGAGTTTCGCACTAAGGGGGCAAAGGAATGCCTCCGCGCATTAAAGGGCGAGCCGTTAAGGAATGTCGTTAACTGATATTATATTTGAGCTTTTCCGGGTTCACCCCCTGAGGCGAAAAAGGACTGCATTCGACCGCGCAAGTCAGCATAGAATGTTTCAGCCATTTCATCGAGCATCGTTGAGTGTCTGGAACCTGAATCACCTTTTTCTGAAAGTTTGAGTCTTTCAGTTTCAATCCGTTCTTCGAATGATCGTTCAAGTTCCATCAGATTCTCTAGAAATTCTTTTGCTGCTCTTGACCTATCGACACCTTCGATGAGAGCATTCTCAAGTGGCTTGTTGTTTTTCGTTGCGAGTAGGAGCCCACCGTCCTCGAGCCCTTCCATATATGTATCATAGCTGTTTAGGAAGGCCTCGCGCTCTTTATCAAAACGGACCTCGTCACAGTCAACGAGTGAATCATACGGACCTGGTTTGGTGAAAAATTTTACAATGAGCGGGATTGTATCTACCAGCATAAAGAGTCCGGCTAGAATAACATAAGCCATTAATGCGAACCTCCCACCCTCTTCACCAGCATGGAACAGTCCGTGCAGTGCCAGAGTCTGTGTGAGGATGTCCCTTCGTGGCTCCGAGATGATTGCCTGTATCCGTTCGCGTTCATCTGTGGCAAGTCCAGCAACTTCTGTTTGTAACCGCTTCATTTCTCCTGTCCTTGCGGTTATTTGCTCGTCGATACCATCACGGACGGCTTTTTGCTGGTCAATAAAGAGATCTATTTGCCGTTCTTGAACTTTATTTTTCAGAGCCTTGACACGTTCAGTTTCTATTTTTTCTGCCTTTGCCTGAACTGCCACTGCTGAGAGGAAATCCTGAGTGATTGTATCTTCAATTGATGCGACCATGCCTCGCAACTGTCCAAGCTCAGTCGTTAAGGCCTTGAGTTGGGCACTCATACGCTTGGTTTCGGCTCGGCGCCATTCTAGCTGATCATCACGGATACTTCTTGCGCGTGGACCAACACCTACAATTCCGCTCCGCTGTCCATTGACTTCTCTCTCGAACTCACGTTGCCAGAAATCCAGTTCGCCTTGAAGTTTCTGGTAATTAACCTGTAGAGTTTCGGTCTCTTTGGACGCGGCCGTGATTCTAGCGATTTGACTTGCGGTCGAAGAGTCTACCTTTTTGCGAAGGACGATTTTTTGTTCTTCATTGAGCCCATCATTCAAATTGGATTTCGCTTCATTTTCGTTTTCAACGATGAAGTTCGCCTCGTAGGTGCTGTCCCGGCGCGTCCTGAGAGCGTCTATTTGATTTTCTACGGCTAGTATTTTCGTTTCAACTGTATCTTTTTTTTCGGCAAAATTATCACGGACAATTGTTATTTCTGCTTCTCTTTCCGTTTCAATGACAGAATTCACAGTGTCCTTAAAAAGCAACAATGTTAAGGGATGGGAAATTGTTAATCCCATTAGGATAGCAACGACTAGCCTCAATGAAAATTGGGACAATTTCCTTAGAAATGGCTGATAGGATCGATAAGTGGCAAGAAGTGCCCGATCAATCGTCAATATAATAAATCCCCAGAGAATAGCGACAGGCACAATGACCCGAGGATCGGAAGTCAGCGTTGACATGGCGTATGAGCTTGCCAGTATTGCGAAAGCTGTGGGAACTAGAACCGTTGCACCGAAGGCAACATATTTACGTTGTTCCCATTCCGGGCATTTTTCTAAGGCGTCTGTCGAGGCACCCGACAGCCAGAAAAAGATTCTTCTTATGATTCGTTTTAAATGATTGCTTTGGGCCATTTTCTTTATCGAATTTCAGAGATTATTTGAAAGAGAGGAGAACCGTACAAAACAATTTAAGAGAACTAAAATATAAAGTCTACATTAGTTTTATTTAATGAAAGACTTTTAAAAGTTTTATAAACTTTTAAAGCTCTAAATGATAAGGCAACAGTCGCCGTAGCTGAAAAAACTGAACTTTTCTAGAACCGCTCTTCTATAAGCCTCCTTCATAAGATCCGTTCCTGCCAGAGCACAAACCAACATGAAGAGGGTACTCTTTGGTAAATGAAAATTAGTTAGTAAAGCATCAATACCAAGAAAACGATGGCCCGGATAAATGAAGATATTCGTTTCTCCGGATGAACTTTTTATTTTGCCCGTTTTATCTAGCGACAAGTGTTCAAGGACCCTAGTCACCGTCGTTCCGACTGCAATTTTTCGTTTTGCAGAGTTGATAGCCAGTGCGGAGCTTTCAGACAAGTGGTACTTTTCACTGTGCATTTTATGGTCAACGATACGGTCCGATCGGACAGGTTGAAATGTTCCGACTCCGACGTGCAAGGTGATGAAAGTGTGGGGGATGGTTTCAATTAGTTCTGAGGTAAAATGTAATCCTGCCGTTGGGGCGGCGATAGCTCCCGGGTTCTTTGCATAGACTGTCTGATAGCGCTTTTTATCAACCGGATCCGCATCTCTTTTCATGTAGTGGGGCAGAGCAAGTTCACCATGTTCCTCGATATCAATTGGATTGGCGAAGCGGATCATACGTTCTCCGTCAGGAAGTATTTTTTCGACTGTGCCGTTAACTCCTGCAATATTAATTATATTACCAATGCGCATTTTTTTTCCAGGCCTGACCAAACATTTCCAGACATTCGATTCAGGTTCCTCTAACCTGATAATTTCTATTTTTCCATCATCATTAAAGAATCTGGAGGGGACTACTTTCGTATCGTTGAGAACGCAAATATCATCTTTACCAATGTAGTCCTTAAAATCCTCAAATCTCCGACAGCTAATTTCACCTGATGACCGATCTATGACCATCATTCTTGAACCGCACCTATCCTTTTTTGGCATTGAGGCTATCAGTTCCTCGGGCAGATCATAGTTAAAATCTTCAGTTAGCAATTCTTTATCCATGGGTTAATATCTCTTCTTGTAACTCTTAACTAGAAGCCTGAAAGTATAATAATGTCGAACTTCTCTTTTGGCTTATACATAATTATTGCCGGAACCTGTTGCCTTGCCTCATGTAAGACTGTTCGGGAAGTCACAAGCATAGAATCAAAGGGCATTAGCGACCCTCTTTCGGACCGTTTCATTGGCAGTTCAGTTTCGAAGTATGAAAGTGGAACGCAGCATTCAATGGATAGGCAACGTACCACAACTAAAAAGATATTCGGAGGAAAACATAATAATTCTATGTTCGGAGGAACCTATGATAAGAAGAAGTTTAATGGGAATAAAAATAGTTCTTTAGCAGACAATGAATTTAATTCCGGAAATTATTATTTTGCAAAAAGGCGTTCACTGAACCGTAAGGCATCTAATTTGTCTGATGATCAGTCCTTGTTGAGTGGGAAAAGAGCCAATGAAGGCACTAAGAACTGGTTCGGTCAGAGCAAGGATTATAAAAAGACCGGTTTTTTAGGGGCAAAAAAAACGATCTTTCGTAAGCCATTAAAGGCTGCGCTTGATGCACAGGAAAAGAACCGAAACACCGACTTGGAGATAATAAGCTCTCCAGGGAATGAAAGATACCCGGATGGAATGAGCATTGACGATGTTCGAAAGTTACTTGGAAATTAGTGTTAATTTGATGCAGAGTCCATCAAGGAGAAAATTAGATCTATATCTATATAATTTTAAAAGAAAACATGTCGCCCAAAGAACAATTTGAACAGTTGACTCATGGAACGGCCACGGTCCTTAGTGAGAAGGAACTCTTAACCAAATTAAAGAGCGGGAGACCTTTGCGGGCGAAGCTTGGAGTGGATCCCACGGCCCCTGATATTCACCTTGGTCATACTGTGGTTTTGGAGAAATTACGACAGTTTCAGGTCCTCGGTCACCAGGCCGTTCTCATTATTGGGGATTTCACTGCGACAGTAGGTGACCCGACTGGGCGCTCGTCTACTCGTCCTCCTCTGACCCGTGAGGAGGTCTTAACTAATGCTGAAACGTATACGGATCAGGCTTTCAAGATTCTGGACCGAGAACTTACCGAAGTGGTTTATAACGGAAGTTGGTTCCGTGAAATGAATTATGAGGAGGTCCTTAGACTAAATGCCAGAGTCACTATGCAGCAAATGCTTCAGAGGGAAGATTTTAAGACTCGATTAGATGATGCGAAAGAGGTTCGTTTGCATGAGATACAATATCCCATCATGCAGGGATGGGATTCGGTTGAAGTTCGTTCGGACGTTGAGTTGGGTGGAACTGATCAATTGTTTAATATTCTTGTGGGAAGGGACATGCAAAAATCGGAGGGCATGGAGGCTCAGGTGGCAATGTGTTTACCTATCTTGGAGGGAACGGACGGAGTCAAAAAAATGTCAAAGAGTTACGGAAATTATGTGGGTGTGGACGAAGAGCCGAGCCAGATGTTTGGTAAGACAATGAGTATTTCCGATGATCTGATGGACCGTTGGTACGTCCTGCTATTAGGGCAGCAGAGAGACGCATCATTGCATCCAATGGAAGCCAAGAAGAAACTCGCATTTTCTCTTGTAGCACGTTATCACAGCGAAGAAAAAGCCAATGAGGCGAGGGCTGATTTCGAGTCGAAGTTTGTTAAAAATGATGATGAGGCAGTCTGGCCAGAAGTTGATCTTGGTGATGAGAGGCGTCTCATTGCATCAGTTTCGATGTCTTTTCAGGAAGGATATGAACTCAAGCGTAGTGGAGGAGAAATCCGACAATTAATCGCGCAGGGCGCAGTTCAGCTCGACGGTGAAAAGTTTGCTGATGTGAAAGGAAACCTGCCTCAGGACCTGAAAGGGAAATTGTTGCGACTTGATAAGAAACGCACCGTCAGACTCTTATAAGACCAGCTAACAGAAAAAGATTTTGATGATAAAAACTTTATTTGGATTGTTTAGTTTTTATCTAATATAAATTTATTAATTAAAAGTTTAAGTGAGCATTCTCGGACGAGCCGTTTTGAATTCCCTAGCTTATCTCGGGCAATTAGGGAGGCTCTTGAGTGAGATTTTTGGTTTCATCTTTCGGGGAAAGATCCGGTTCAAGCTGATGTGCCGGCAAATTGTTAACATAGGCTTCAGTTCGCAAATGGTTGTTATAGTGACTGGTGCATTTACGGGTGCTGTTTTTACTGCGCAAACCTATTATCAGGCAACGAAACTTGACCTTGAGTCAGGGATTGGAGGTCTTGTCTCCATTGCTATTTGCCGTGAATTGGGCCCGGTCCTAGTTGGGTTAATGATTTCTGGCAGAGTAGGGGCTTCAATGGCCGCTGAGATAGGAACCATGAAGGTCACCGAACAGATTGATGCTTTGCGTTCAATGGGAGTGAGTCCGACAGGTTATGTTGTCGTGCCTCGGTTCGTTGCCATCATGATATCAATGCCGCTGTTAATAGCTGAAGCGATCGTTTTCGGAATCATAGCTTCGTATTTTATTGCGGTGAAATTTTACAATATTAATTCTGTCTGGTTCTTGAACCATCTTAACAATTATACGGGCCTGGAGGACATTGCTTTTGGAATGATAAAGGGTTTCGTTTTTGGGATTTTGATATGCTTAATATCGTGTCATCAAGGATTAGTGGTCAGGGGCGGTGCTGTCGGTGTTGGAAGGGGCACAACTAATGCAGTTGTGCTTTCATCTTTGACGATACTCATTTTCAATTTTTTCCTAACAATTATCCTCACGAAAATATTTCCGTTCGGCGCTGTATAAGAAATTCACTTAGAGTCCCTGTTTACTGAGCACCTTGCGTAACTCAATTTGGAAGACTGCCAGATCCTCTTGACTGGGGCTATAGCCTTCCTCGTCCGGATTCAGGCCTAATCTTCCGAGCTGGTCAATGTACCATGCCGCGCCCTTACCGTCACTGAAATTGACCTTGCCACTGATGATGCATTGTGGCTGAGTGAGCGAATCGACTGTTAAATTGACATTGCTCGTTTCATTTTCGCTTTCATTGTCTTTTCCTTCTTCATGATCCTCCGACAATGATTCTTGTTCTTGAAATTCAGATTCTTTTTCGTTGGGGATAGCCGGATCTAATTTTTCTTCAGGTTGATCGGAATCTATTTCTTCTTCCTCTTCTTCCTCGATAATTTCGAGTCCGAGATCTCCTAGCAGAAAACGTGTATCCAGATAAGTGAGTTTTAATTCAAATTCTTCTTTCAGGTTTTGCTGTATTTTATTGAGATCAGCACCTGCTTGGATCCATTCTCCGATGGCTTTTTTTTGATCTTCCGATAATTGCATTCCAAGTCCTAAGTTTTAAATCCAGTCAGTTAATTGATCTGTAATTTAATTTTTGAAAGTGGTGCGCGGGGACGGGATCGAACCGCCGACCGACTGGGTGTAAACCAGTTGCTCTACCGCTGAGCTACCCGCGCTCTAATAGGATTCATAGATTGATTTTCTATTGAGTCAACTAAGAAGAAACTAGCCTTAAAATTTTTCAAATCTCAGTTAATCGTTCAATTTCAAAATTAGTGCTTTGACCGATTAACATATTCTGCCGTTAGTGGCTAGCTGGCTCGCGGCTATTTTCCCTTAAATGAGTCATATGTTTATTGCCCAGGGCTTTTAGATTTTTAACTATTTCCGGATATTTATCTGACAGGTCTGATTTTTGGCCAATATCCATTCGCAAATCAAAGAGTGCTGTATTCGTCTTTTTTTGTTGGTATTTTCCAGGAACACCACCGGTCCCGGGTTGCCCATTGAGGCTCCGGTAAGTGTGGGGAAAGTGCAGGCTCCACTTGTCTTTCCTAACGGCATGAAGATTTTTTCCCCAATAAAAATAATAAGCTTCGTGAGGACTCTTTGCATTTTTATCTCCTCTGATGAGCGGCCAGATATTTTTTCCATCAATTGTATGATCTGGTAACTTTGATCCGGTGATTTTTGCTATCGTTGGCAAAACATCTATTGTCATGGCCGGTTCTGAACAGACAGTTGAGGGAGGTATCTTCCCTGGCCAGCGCATGATGCACGGGACTCGGACCCCTCCTTCCCATGCCGTGCCTTTTCCTTCCCGCAATGGTTCAGCCGAACCTGCGTGATTACCATAACTTAACCAAGGACCGTTGTCCGTGGTGAAAATAACAAGAGTCTTCTGATCTATTTTATTTTCTTTTAGAGACTCGATAATCTGACCAACTGACCAGTCAATTTCCCACATCACATCCGCATAAAGCCCACCCTTGGTTTTGTTATGATTTTTCTTGGAAACAAAGAGCGGCACATGTGGCATGCTGTGTGCCAGATAAAGGAAGAAAGGCTTATCCTTGTGACGGTTAATGAAGTCAACGGCACGGTTCGTATAATCAGTAGTCAGATGTGCCTGTTCTTCAGGTGTAACTTCGTCATCAATGATTCTGTCTCCTTCAATCATTGGTAATTTGGGCCATCTTTTTAATCTTTCCTTTAATGGAAGGTGCCGGACTCCAGGATGGTGAGGCCACATATCATTGGAGTAAGGTAAGCCGTAATATTCATCGAATCCATGATGTGTCGGAAGTGAGGCTTTATGATGTCCTAAGTGCCACTTACCAAACATTGCTGTAGAGTATCCTTTGGTCTTTAGGAGTTCCGGGATCAATGTTTCATCCGGATTAATGCCGTGCTTTGATTTTGGCCCTGGAGCTCCCAGCATTCCGATGCGGTTCGGATAACAGCCAGTTAGAAGCGCTGCACGTGATGCTCCGCAAACGGCCTGAGCCACATAAAAGTCAGTAAATTTTCGACCCTCTGATGCCATGCGATCAAGGTTGGGGGTCTTATAATTTTTGGCTCCGAAGCATCCAATATCTGCATAACCCTGATCATCCGTAAATATAATTACGATGTTCGGCTTAACGGATGCATAAGCAAATGAAGAAAAGACAAGAATTAAAGAGGCAATGAGATAATGTAATGAACTCAATTTTAATTAATGAATTAAAGTGAAGTGCTATGGCAGTGGAACACTGCCGTTACTTGCCAGTTTCAATGACTTGCATTATTTGCCTGGCTTTTTTCGATAATGATATCGTTTCTTGTTGTGTTAATATGTTGACTGGGGATTGGTTTTTATTTTCTGTTTCTGGCTCATAACCTCCCAGTTCTGCTAATAAACTTTCTAGTTCTTTAGTAAGATTTAAAATATGCTCACGTTGTCTCAATTTGGGTTCGAGCCCTTGGAGTGTTTCCACAAAATATGCGATCACGTCGGTTCGAGAGAGTTTTGAGGCTTTGTTTTCTGAATAATTTAACGAGGTAGTTACCGCTGCAATTTCAAATGCCCTTAACCAGCCTCCAAGCGCGACTAGGTTTGCAATATCAACGTCACGAAGCATGACCATTTCTGCTTCTACATCTGCCTGTGTCTTGGAAAGTTCTTCCTTTAACTTATCCCATTTTCCAAGAACGCTACTCTCGAGAATGCTCTTGGTATATTTGGTGACCCGTTTCCCGGCTCCGAGGACCTGAGCCTGCTTGAGGACGGCCCGGCCAATATTTTCAAGTTCTCCATTTTGCTCGGACTGGACAATTAGGAAACCATCAGAAATGAGTGTACCGAGTCCAAGTGCGACCAGCGAACGCTCTTTTGGAATGACCTTAGGAATTTCTCTTTTCAGTTTTGCATATGGCAATTCACCCAGCTCATCGAGTTGTTCGAATAGTTTTTTAATGGATGGGGTAGTGAACCGATTGACACCGAATTCTTCTCTTACATGCTCATCGCCTACAAGATCTTCCGGTACTTCTTGTGCATTGAGAATAGTTGTAAAAGGGAAAAGAATTAGACTGATTCTTAAAAAGATCATAAAAATGGTTGAGGGTAATATCTAATTCTAAACGATAATTGACTTTTTGGTATGCATTTATCTTCCTTTTTGCCCGGATCATAATATTAGGAATTGATCCTTGATACCTTAGAATTTTCCAATGAATGTTGCTCAAATCTATTCATGGGGCATTTAGCGACCACTATCTGGATCTTTTGTTACTTTGGCGTTCTGCTGGGCTTGGCCGGTTATGGACTTCATCGGTATTCGATGATTTATCTGTATTGGAAACATTCACGCAGGAAACCCGAGCCGGACAGTTGCTTTGATCAATTGCCTCATGTCACGGTTCAACTTCCTATCTTCAATGAAATGTACGTGGTACGGAGATTAATTGAAGCCGTTTCAAAAATTGATTACCCGAAAGAACTTCTGCAGATTCAAATCCTTGATGATTCGACAGATGAGACTAGGAAAATCTGTGCGGAGGAAGAGTCCAAACTTAAAGACGCAGGTTATGATGTAGAATTAATTCAGCGTGATGATCGGGTAGGATTCAAGGCAGGCGCTTTAGAAAACGGGATGCATTCGGCGAAGGGCGAATACATTTACATACTCGATGCGGATTTTGTCCCGGGTCCTCAGATCCTTCATCAAATGATTCATTTTTTTACTGATGAAAAAGTTGGTATGATTCAGACCCGTTGGGGACATATAAATAAAAAGTATTCTATCCTGACCCGGGTCCAGGCTCTGTTCCTTGATGGTCATCATGCTGTGGAGCAAACAGCGAGGAGTCGTAGCGGCCGGTTCTTTAATTTTAATGGCACGGCAGGGATCTGGCGAAAGAGTGCCATCATCGATTCGGGGGGCTGGGAGCATGACACCATTACTGAGGATTTGGATTTAAGTTACAGGGCACAAATGAAAGGCTGGAAATTTATTTATTTGGCTGATGTGGTGACTCCTGCAGAGCTTCCTCCTGACATGAATGGGTTCAAGACCCAGCAACACCGTTGGACCAAGGGCTCCATTCAAACTTGCCGCAAGATATTGGGAAGAGTATGGAGGAGTGATTTGCCGTGGATTATAAAGTTTGAAGCGTTTGCACATCTGACTGCGAATTTTGCCTACTTATTATTGATCTTATTATGTGTTTTAGTTAATCCCGCAATGCATCCAGAATCTGGTTGGGTCAGGACTGTGCTTCTTGACATCCCTATATTTTGCGCAACGACCATTTCGGTTGGGCTATTTTATGTGACTGCTCAGATTGCTATTAATCCAAGCCCACTAAAATGGATCCGAGAAATCTTTTATTTACCAATCCTATTGGCACTCGGCATAGGCATGTCGGTCAATAATGGAAAAGCTGTCATCGAGGCAATTTTAGGCAAGGAATCAGATTTTGTTAGAACTCCAAAGTACGGGATAGAGAGAACCGATAAGATTGTTAGCAAGTCCAAGTATAAGGCATTAAAATCTGTTGCTCCTTTTTTTGAGATACTTTTCTTTTTGTATTTTTCTTATTTGGTCATTGATGCAGC
>MDTE01171842.1_pt1 | contig 13494 bp, 10 predicted proteins | sample 811231 | NCBI WGS metagenome assembly MDTE01 (sample SAMN05326651, study PRJNA326480) | marine metagenome | isolation source: seawater | place: Indian Ocean: Red Sea | collected 2010
ATTCCACCAAACTGTTGCTGCAATTGGCCGTGATGTAGTTGTGCCTCCCATGTAACTGTACATGCGCATGTAACCATTCTGCACGTACGAGCCGGTGTAACTGATTGAAACAGAATCTAGGATTGCTGCCACACCGCTATTTGTGCTGTTAAGATATGCTCTCCAACCAAGTTGATTCCCACTGTTTGTAAAAGTCACTTGAGAACCTAGTTGCGCGGATTTCCAAGTTTGTCCTCCATCATTGGTTACTTCATAATCAATGCTAGTTCCGGTGGGTTTCCAACTTATGGCTGCAGTTAGAGAAATAACATCAGTTGCCCGAGTAGCCGTAATCGCTGCAGAAGTGACAGTTGAATTTCCAGAAGGAACTCCCATTGAATATGCAACAGATCTTCCGCTAGTGATAATCTTGTGAGAACTTCCACTAGGGCATTGTGTATTGAAATAACAAGTCCAACCGATATTCCCTGAGTCGACACCTTCAATTCCTCGATGTGCTCGATTTGGAAATAGTATGTCTCCCTGGTGCTCATACCAATTTCCATCTTTTAGGAAAATCGAGTGCCAATTCTTTGCCTTACAGTAGTTGCTACTTGTGTAAGTACAATGAACATTAGCAGTCACACGATCACTAACAACATCTAGTCCACTCCCTTGGCCACTAGTAGTTGGTATACTCATCAATAGTTTTGTAGAGAGTGCAATAGTTGGGCTTGAGCGGTTGACATTCCATAGATAGTAATTGTAATTTGGATATGCATACAGTGCAGCAAGGACGTACATCTCTCCGTCAGTCGGATCAAACGCAACTCCCCCCATGTAGTAGTTGCCTGATACTGTCCAGTATTGATTACAAGACCAAGTTCCGTTATTGACAGTCCATTTTGAAATGTATCTGTAACTCCAACTACTTACCCAAACAGTCCCATCCCCGTCACTAGTAATATCTGATATGTAGTAGAGGGAAGTAGTTGTGCAACTGTTGTATTGAATAGTTACACTGCCAATTTGTGATCCAGTGCTAGAGTTATACCGATAGATTGTAGGGGCTAAGTATGCACTTGAACTAGACCACTGAGCAACATAGGTGGTGTTACCTTGAAAGACAGCCGGACCAGCATAGTTCCAACTACCTCCAGAGTAACTCAAATAGCTGTTTGTAGTTGCCCCTACCAAATCTGAAGTGGCAGAACTAATTGCTCCTCCAGTGGTGTTGTGGGTTGCCCCAACCGAGCTAGAAATATCATTTGAACTAGTTAATGTCCAACTAGCTTCATTCTGTAGTTCTCTCAGATATGCTTCATCATTATCAACATCTATGCTGTATTTGTAGTCACTTGCGAAGTATGGCACATTCATTTGTCCATCAGTAGTAGATGGGCCGCCGAAATCCGAATTACTAGTTGCGTTAGCCCAACTAGTCATTGAAGGGGTGCCTGTGAGGCTGAAAGATGCTGATGTAACCTCTGCTCCAAAAGGCAAATTTACCCCTGCAGTATCACCACTTCCAGAACCTGCAAAGGTGTGTGAAAAACTGGTACTTCCATCAGCAAATTGGGTTTCTGTAGTTGCAGCAGATGCGAACGGCAGCAAAGAACAAATGAGCATTAGCGTAACTAAATTTATTGCGATAGACTTGATTCCTCGAGTCGTTCGAAGCATAGGCGGTCCCCTAGGGACCGTTCGGAGTTCCATTTCAATGCTTTGGGTATTAGATGAACACACTTTTACCAAAACAGTAACAACAAAGATGCTTTCGAAGAGGTTGGATTGCGATGTCGGGAGCAAGGCAGTGGAAGAAATTCAAGCGGGCAATATCAAAACCATTTGAAGATGCGTGGGAGAGGCAAAGAGCCAATCATTTGGTCATCCTTGGAATGTTATCAGTGTTAGCAGTGGCATTGGTTGCTTGGGCAATCGCATTTTTCATGATTTTCTCTTCAAACGCACAACAGGAAGCCAATAGTTGGGAGAATTACACCGCTGTAACTTGGGTTGGAGTAATGCTAGCATTCGTGATTTTGATATTTGTGATTCCGGAATTTTTCCACTATTTGGGTGTCAGGAATTCTCTAGTTGAGATTCTGGAAACAGATTCTCGGGCCGAGTTACAGAGCAACAAGCGAGAATTAGTGGAGGGTGTCAAATTACTTTCTGGTGCCTGGCCAGCGCGTTATGAGGCAAAAAAGCTAGAACTTGGGTTAAGAAAAGAGATGCCAGATGGCATGGAACTACCCGAAAATGATGGGGGTTGGATTAGTAATTGGTTCAGCACAAAAAACTCCAGATTTGTCGATCGCTTTCCAGATTCTACATTGTTACAAGATCCAGGCATTAACAAGATAATAATTGGTGTATCATTTACTGGACTATTTCTATTTCTTTACAACGCCACTTTTGGTTTAGCGAGGGAGGTGGTGGGTGGCCCCAGAAATATGACTGTGGATTTTACAGCAATTGCTAAAGGTTCAGAATACAGTGCTACTTGGGCTCCTCACATGGATTTGATTGGCACGCTCATAATTCTAATGCTTGCTACCATTCTATTCATGACCACTCCAACTCCTTCAGAATACTCTGAAGACACTAGCGATTCTAATTCCGAAGAGGAGTGATGGGAGCGAAAGGAAGATGGCCAACCCCTTGGGCTGGGCGCGTGAAGCGCTTCTTGCAATAGGCTTAATCTCGCTACTCGTGGTTGGTCTATGGGCGGCGACCGGTTCCCTCCCTCCAATGGTTGTGGTAGAATCATCATCAATGATGCACGACTCTGAAGGTGAGATAGGCGCTATAGATCCTGGTGATTTGGTATTAGTAATGTCAACCAATCGTAGAACAAATATCGTTAGTATGGCGGAAGCTATGGAAGAGAATGGGCAATGGGAGGGCTGGGTTTCGCATGGAAAACCAGGTGATGTGATAATTTACAAAAAGAATGGTGGAAATGATACACCTGTGATTCATAGAGTAATTCTTGAAGCAGTTGCAAATCAAACATTAACTCCGACTGATAGGGAATTAGGTCTTTGTTCGGAGGGTAGTTGGGATCCAATTAGTATCGACGCAGATGGTGATGCAGGAACTTGCGTACTTACATGGGATGCACCTGGCACAACAGTAAGGAATCAACCCAACATCAATTGGACGTTTGATGAAATCACTTGCCCAGGTAATCCTCACGGATTAATCGTTCAAGAATGGGACCCCGGTCATGCAGGTTACCTAACTCTGGGTGATAACAATAGGTGTGATGTTGATCAAGGTGACCGTGCCTATCAACTTGCAGGCGGGCTAACCGATGAAAATGGCGACAGAGTTGAAGCCGTACGTTCAGATTGGGTTGTCGGTGTTGCTGGAGCAGAGATTCCGTGGCTGGGTACAGTTAAGTTGGCTGCCTCATCAAATTCAGCCCAAGTTACAGGACATTCATGGAGAATGCTTGGTATCAGCGCAATAATATTACTAGGTGCGACGTTCATGGTAGAACAAGTAACTGAGAGATTATTGGGAAGGTCTCCCGAAATCTCCCAAGCCATGTTAGAAGAAGAAGAATGAAAATTCCATCTTGCATTAAATTAACAGTGGCCAAATAATCATAATCAAGAACATAAATAGTATGATTAAACTAGAGAACCCCGAAATTCGATTAACAGTTTTCTGTACTTTTAGAGGATGTGAGTTAGGTGAGAATTTCGCAAAGAATGCCAAGTAGTCATGCAATCTGTCTTTGAGAAGGTGGCCCCCATCGAATGGTAGTAATGGGATTAGATTAGCAAAACCAAGGAGCACATTCATCCAAATTATCCAAAAGAGTAGGTGTAGCAAGGCAGAAGTTAGAGTTGGGCCGATAAAAGAATCTGTAGTTAGCAATTCTGCTTCATTTGGATGCATGATTTCCCCCTTGAAAACGATTGGACTAGAAATGATTTGTAAAGGCTGTAAAGCGAAACCAAAAGCAACACTGAGCGGATCTTTAGGGGCATCATGTGCGAGCGGACCTGCCAATCTTTTAGCCCCTTCTCCATTTGAGGCAAGTCCACTTACTCCTAGAAATGCATCCCCTTCAGAAATTCCATATGCATCGATTATCGCAGGGTCTGTTCCTTGTTCAATCGCATATTGATAATGGTCTGCTAAGGTCAAAGAAATTTCTCTCATCTCTCTATTTCCTTCTTCGTTTGGTAGAGAAAGAACTGTGAGAGTGATGTTGTCACCTGCCTTATGTGAATCAAGGAACGTAGTAAATTCAGAGTAATCACTGACCTCGGTTCCATTTGCATGAGTGATAATTTCCCATGGCTGTAATCCAGCATCATCTGCTGGTTGTTCCACAATGATTCCTTCTGCATGTACTCCTGCGATAGTCGGAGTCATAGTGTTGGCAACCAAAGCCAAAATGAGAAAGCACAGAAAACCACCGTAGATGTTCACCGCTGGGCCGGCCGCAAAAACTCGCTGCCGCTCTTTTCTGGGTGCCCGTAACAATTCGCTCCCCTCGGGTTCTGCAAATGCCCCAATTGGAATCAATCCAACGATTAAAAGCCCAAAACTCCGCACTCTCATTCCGTGTGCTCTTGATAGAATCCCATGACCGTACTCGTGAACAACCAATGCTACGATTAGACCAATTAAACCCCAAAACAGTGGAATCGTGGGTGTAATTCCTGGAATTAGTAGCAATTCAGACGGGGTTGCAGAGGGGACATCTGAAGGTTTTGCCAACATCAAAATGAAATTCATTGTGAAGAGTAATAGAACGATAGCACTAACTAATCTGCAAGTCCATAACCCTACTTCTCCAAATATCCTCCATGCTTTACGAGGTTTTGAAATGAAATCCAATACCTTTTGTCCTCTCTCCGTCCTAATCATCAAGAGAATCCCCAACACGCGGCTAGCATTCCATTTGTCTAGAATGCCGTTTGTTTCAAGTTGTTTGAGTAGATAGTACCAACCTACTATGATCAGTATAGACCAATGAATTTGAACAGCTAATATTCCTGCAATAATAAGAAAAATTAACCTAACATATCTGGATGGACCAGCATCAACCTCTTCCTGCACATACCTTGCTCAACTCCTTCTGTTTTGAACCTGCGCCCGTTCATCAAAGGGTAGTTATCAAAGAGGATGAACTCTACCCGGCCAATATGGAGGAATCCAGATCAGCTAGAATTTCCTCTCAAAGTGTTGAGCGTCGGCTTTCAGATTTGAAGCGAGAAGTGGATGCAATCAAGCGCATATTATCTCAAGCATCTCTTAATCGTTTAACTGCAGAAGTTGAGCGCCAAGAAACTGACATCAATGTAATTGAAGAAGATTTACACCGTAGTATCTAGAAATTTATTAATCAGTGGAAGATTCATATTTCTCATTTTCATTCAAATATGTCATTACTTGTTCAAAATAACTATCTATTAATTGTCTGAGAGAATCTTCACTTACACTCACTCCCCTAAACTCTGTTATGGATTTATCAAAACGCAATTTTATATTTTGTATGATCTGCAGCGGGTCATCATTAGCCGTTGCTTTTCGCCAATCTCTGTCTTTCAATTTTATTGATTCATCATAAGGAAAAACAACACTAGCAATCCTCATAATGATCTTGTCCCTGCGTAACCTAGTGAATAACTGCTTAAAAGCTTCATTTAGTTCATCAGTACTTTGAATTTGATTTTTTATTTGCATGTATAAGATAATACCCTCAGCAAATTCACTGGGTTTTTCTGGTAATCTCAAACCACTTCTCGAAGAAGTATTGAATCCCTTAATTTTGGGAAAATTCTTTGCTAACTCTTCTTCAGAAATCTCTTCTATAAGTTGAGTATTATCAATTAAGACGCGTTTTGTTTGTTTAGGTGGTTTATTTTCCTTACTTGTATTGTACCCAAAGATTCTGTCGAAGAGCCTGATTCCTAAGGATCGGGAAGATTTTGATTTAATGGATTTTGATACGTTTTTATTATAATTCGATGATCTATTAAATTCATAATTTGGTTCATCACCAACTTTCCACTTGGATGCTCTTCCAAATGCTCTCTTTGGAGACAAAGGAAATGTCTCACCACCCGTTCTAAATTCCATAAATTTTTGTTGAATTGTTGGAGTTATAGTTTGGGCTAGGGGGGGGTCATCGATAGAAATGTTACACCAAATTAAGAATCTTTTAACATTAGTCCAATTTTCTGGATAATTCTTTCGGTATGGGGGGTGGCCAAGTATTGCCTGCATTACCTGATTTCTTGCACCGTTACATAATACACATATCTGTATTTTATTCTGAAGTACATTTACACCACCGAGTCCAATAGGATACACATGTTCAGTATTGTGATTTGCACCTTCAAATCTAACCCCGCATAAAGGGCATTCAGCATTTGAATTTACTAGGAATGTCACTCGCTCTCTTGATAAATTACTACGTGTTTTCGCCTTTTCCTTCTTATTTTCAAGGAACTTCTTGGCATCTTTCAAGGTATTTTCATACCTTTTCTCCAAATCGAACATATCAGTCATGATGCCACCTCTTCTTCGGAGATCAATTTTCTATATTCTTCAAGTTTTGTTGAATGTTCCTTGTTGTTAGCCCACTCATTCCAATCTGCCCTCATTTTTTCCATTGCCTCATCATTTACAGGAACTAAAGTAAATTTACCTGATTCACGTGAAATCAGCAACAATAACATCCAATCCATTTCGCAACCTTGAAGGTAAAGTGCAACCTGTTTGCAGTAATTTGTCTTCCACTTATATCTGAAAATTGATTGTTGATTTTCATCTTCAACTTCAAATGGGAATAACTTGAGAGTCTTTGTTTCTACGGGAATTCCTTGGAAAGATAAATCCGGTGTCCCACTAACTGTCACTCCCAATTCTTTACACTCAAACCAAATCCGCTCTCCAGAACTCCAATCATCAGAAGAGATATTCTTGAAATTGGAACTCAAGAACTCATCAAAAGCATGTCCAATTTCAATTACCCCAACCGGAGCAGACCTAATTGGCCTAATCTTCAACTTTCTCCATTCTGCAATTTTAGATATGACTTGCTTGAATTTTCGATAGTCTTTCAAATCAGATACCCGCAAATACCTAGTCTTATAATTATACAACTCAAATACTTCGGGAGGCTTCATTTCAACTCTATTCAATATTTTTTCAAGTTCTCGACCGGCTTCTTCAGCAATACCATCAGCTATCGGATTATCTATCACTCCGATTTGCCCCTTACTAATGGTGTGGTGAGGGACAAACTCCCATTCAATACCGTTTAGGAATTTGTCAAACCATTTTTTTGAGTCATCGGAAACTTTTGAAAGTTGCCTTGGTTGTCGTGTGCAGTGAATTTCAGCAACATTAGAATCAAATTGATCTCCACAATCTCTACATCTCCATTGGTATGGTTTTGATAAATAACGGGAAGTAGGTGCATTTCCATCATTTTTCTTTCCTTTTGCAACTTTTCCGCTTTTATTGACGAGCGGGCTGTTCTTGTTTGTTAGGATTAAAGGGGGTTGTCCAGAAGCTGTAATAATGACCAAATTCTTTGCAGGATTCGTGCCCTTGGAATTCTTATTTTTCCACACCTTTGATTGATATTTAATAGCCCCCTTTGGTGCCTTTCCATCTTGTGCAATCCAAAGTCTAACAAGCACCAAATCATCATGGATTTTTTCTTCTATGTCATTTACAACTTTATGTTCTTCAGAGCGATTCTCGGAATACCAATCTTTCCAATCTTTCAATGTACCCTCTAGCATATTTTCACTTCATGATGAGCACTCTGGGTGCTCTAATCAAGCATTGAAAAGAGGCGACCCTATTTGAACTACAACCTATGAAGGATTAGAAAACAAATGTTAGGAGCGATTTTTATCATCTACTTGGAGGCCGGGTTTCTTTGAAATATATATTCTCCACCATGCCTTGAGAACCCCACTGCCATATGACCAGTGTAATAGAAAAGTCATTACAGGCGCAACAAAAACGGTTGCTAATGATCTTGACGGCGAACTTCCTTTTGCTGCACCCAACCAACAAATTAGCACGTATATATAGGCAAGACTTACTGGAAGATGCACTGATGTTCTGGGGTGCCCAAATGGTACAGATGACGTTGAAATGTCCCAGAATTCAGGCCATGCGAGGCCGCCATTCATGGCACCCCAAACAAAAGCGACTAATGCAGAAACAACTAGAATGGGAAATAGTCCAACAGCATCATGGCTCCATTCCTTCATTCCAGGATGAATCTTACTAGCAAGAATTCTGACAAGACCATAGTTCTGGATTTGTTTCCTTACTCTAGAGGGATTTCGTCGTCGGTGCCACATAATGGCAGAACGGTCCGTCCACAATTTGTGCCCTGCTTGTTCTATTCGATAATCCAACATAGCGTCTTCACAACCAATTGCCCCATCATCGAAACCACCAACTTCGTCAAGAACAGATTTTCTGTAAGCAGCATTTACACCTGGAAGTTGTTTTGCCGGTTCTAACTCAACGGTGCCTCGTTTTCCATAAACCGTTCCTGCAGTAACCCATTTTGAGCAGAACGTCACATCAATAACTCTCTGCCAAAATGTTGAGCGACTATCTGGGGGTGCGAAATTGGGCCCACCAACTCCTGCAACCTCATCTCGGTCAAACCATGAAATTAATTTCTCAACCCAATCATCAGGAACCCAAACATCATCATCCGTGAACATTACGATATCACAATCTATTTCCCTCAAAGCAACATTACAAGCATCAGCTCTGGTACGAGAACCTTCGTCATCTACAAATCTTGCCCCATTTGCCAATGCAACTTCTTTACCAGGATCATCAGAAGGCCCTACGACTACAACATCCAGTACCCCTTCTTCATCAATAGGCCATGTTTGATTACTTAGCCCATTAAGGACAATATCCAATTCTTCGTGATTACGAAGACTAGGGATGATTACGCAAACTCGCATGCCCTCATCACCACTCCCCATACAGGGCCGACTAGGGTCCGCATTTCAAGGCTAATGTGTTAAAGTCATGCACAGAGAGGTTTGATTAGGGATGTACTAGTGTGCGGTTAACATGAAATTAAGCCATTTACTGTTATTGATATTGCCGCTGGCGGCCATTAGCCCAATGTTGCAGTTAGGTGACAGTAATCTTGAGACAATAGAAACCCATAATCAATCAGCAAAATCCAGTTCAATTATGGTAGTGAATGAAAAAATAAATTGGTCATTTTCAAATGGCGACTATATGATTTATGATTCGACTAACATGTCTGAAGATATGCGCTCGAACATGGCAGGAGACCCTCATTGGGATCAAGTTGTTCTTAATTGGGCGGATGTAATCCGCATCGATTTTCTCCAAGATGAGGCATGCACTGTCGCATCATATAATGGGCAATGTCATAAGAGACAAATGAAAACCCAAATGAACATTACAGGCGAAAACAACACAAATAATGAAAAGATGTCAATGAATATTTCAATTCAGAATACAAATTTGATTCCTTTAACCTATTCTGGTTGGGAAGTGGAGATAATTGAAACAAATACTAGGATGTGGATGGGTGAATTGACTACAGGGCATTTGGAGTTTAGATCAGATAGATGGGTAAACTCAACAAATGAAATTGAGACCACAGGTTGGCAGTCTAATTACACTGTAGGCACATCTTGGAATGAGCATACACATACTTGGACCAATTCTACAACTGAAGAATTTAGCGAATTTAATCATAGTGGGAACTGGATGCCAAATTATTTCACTGACTCTGAGTCACTCGATGAAGAAAAAGATTGGTTCTATGATGCCACACAAGAAGTACCAGTTACGTTCAATGGATACAATTTAGCAAACAGCGCAGGATCGAGCCCAACTACGTTAGATGGGATTTTGCTTGAGGTATGGGAGGACGATAAGGGGAATCTAATCCAAGAGCAATCTGAACATTACGGGGAGTATGGATATCCTTTATCTATGGCTGGAGGCGATATAACTGAACTCTACCATTCTTTTGGTGCCACGATGGGTTCTGACACCGATGGTGATGGTGTTAGCGATGGCTCAGATTTATGCCCAAATACTCCTCCTGGTTCTACGGTGGATTCTGATGGCTGCACTTGGGACGAAAGAGACGATGATGGCGATGGGGTGTTGAACCCTGCTGATAATTGTGCAGACACAACCTCATCGATGACAGATGTCGATGCGCAGGGTTGCGCCTATGAACAGCGGGATGATGATAGCGATGGAGTGCTGAACCCTGCAGATCAATGCCCAACTACAGCAGCCAATTCTAATGTCGATAGTAATGGGTGCGCTCCTTATCAATTGGACTCAGACAACGATACTGTATCCGATGCTAATGACAGTTGTCCCGGCCATGATGATTTAATTGACGTTGACGGCGACGGAACTCCTGATGGGTGTGATACTCTAATTGATAATGATGGAGACGGAATCAGCAACGCAGCAGATTTGTGTGAAGGTCATGATGACTCCATAGATATTGATCAAGATGGGACCCCTGATGGTTGCGATTCATTAATCGATTCAGATTCAGATGGGGTTGCGGACAGTAATGATCTATGCCCTGGTCATGATGATAGCATAGATGTAGATAGCGATGGCATTCCAGATAATTGCGACTCATTAATCGATTCAGACTCAGATGGAGTTTCAGACGGCACCGATGCTTGCCCTGGTTTTGATGACAGTGTTGACGCAGATTCAGATGGCATCCCTGATGGTTGTGATGACTTCGTCGATTCGGATTCAGATGGGGTTGCAGACTCAGATGACAAATGCTTGGGATATGATGATACTATTGATTTAGATTCTGATGGCATTCCTGATGGTTGTGATTCACTACTCGATTCTGATGGTGACGGTGTTTCTGACACAAACGATCAGTGCCCAGGTTACATCGATAGTTTTGATGCAGATTCAGATGGAATACCAGATGGTTGTGATGATTTAATTGACAATGATGGAGATGGTGTCTCTAATGGTCAGGATTTGTGTCCAAGTACTGATTCTGGTGTCACAGTGGATGATACCGGCTGTAAGAAGATAGTAACTTCTTCTACTTCAGAGGCAAGTGGGGGCTTTTCTCCAATAATGGCAGGAGGATTGATTGCCGCAGTGATTGTTGCTATATTGGTGGTAGTATTCGTCATGAGACAAAGAAGCTCTCAACCCAGAGTTGATGAAGGGATTCCTGATTTGGGGGGCCCTTCCGCAAAACCAACAAGTTCACCTTCTGGTAACGCCTTCTCTCCATCTGTTGCTGCCGCTCCACCAATGCCAGCGCAGCCTCACCCATCGCAATCAGGAGAAGTACAACCTAACGGATACGAGTATCTCGAACATCCTGCAAATTCAGGTAATTGGTGGTATCGAACCCAAGAGAACAGCAATTGGTTTGAATGGCAAAGATAAGTTGCCCTACGGGCAAATATTACCCATTCCGCCATCCGAAAAGATTTGAAAGCACCCCCTCCTCTGAGGTTTTGGTAATCATGGCTTTAGGTAGCGGTATTAGATTGAACAGCGCAATGAGTATCTTATTGGTGGCTCTACTAATTTTGGGTGGGATGGCTTCTATGTCATCACTCGAAATGAGCGATGCTTCTGCTTCCGGTGGCAATGAAAATTCTGATGACAGCTCATCTAAAAGTAATTTGAAAGCGGGCTCCAATGCCGAATGGTTGGACAAATGCAAAGACTACAATCTAGATGATTCGAAAGCAGATTGGTTAGGTTTCAATGAAAGAAGCAGAACAGATTTTCTTAACATTCACCGATTGCAAGAAGTTTCCGAAGATGCTGAGGGAAGAGAATCTGCTGGCAACAATACTGCTGAAACAGAATCTGATGAGGTTGATTGGCATCTACCAGATTACGTTACTGTGGTTCGTACGGAGGTAGGTTATACAATCTCAATCATTGATGCTGGTGTAACGAATACTGAGAACTATACTGAAGAGGAATTTGCAATCTTTCTTGAGAGATTTGGGTGGGAGTCTGAAGAAGACGAGTCCGCTGAAAGGGAAAGAGATAGGGGCGAAATCCGGGAGCGGGTAGCGGATTTGAGAGAAGCCTGTGAAAATGGTGATGGCGACTCTTGCCGAGAATTGCGTGGCTTGATGGAACGGTTCAGACAAGAGTACGACCAGAGAGATAGGCATGAGCGAGATCCTCCTGCACTGCGTCTTGATAATCTTGATGATGGCACTATTATTGCTCATAGGGAATTCAGCGATGGCTCTATTCAGTACGATATTATCAGCACAGCGGATGATGGTGAGATTACCGTGGTTAGAGTATCTGCATGGGGTACTGAAGTGATTCACCCACAAGAAAAGGGTGAGCACCGTAAAGGAGAGTTTGAGAAGAAAGACACCTCTGACGCATTCCATAAATTCTCTTCATCTATGTCCGAAGAAGACATCAAGAAAAACTGTCAAGAATTCTTTGGCGACTCCTCACCAAGAATGGATATTGATTTCGATAGATTAGATCGAGTTCCAGTAGAACAAAAATCTGAAAGAAGATAATTTACATTATTTCCTCCTTCAGTATTCAGTACTTTCGCGTAGCGAAGGCTTTTGTACCCTCTTCAAGGAGAGGCAATATCGAGGGGGCGTGGGCACCGACATGATGAATATTACAGCTAGGCAAGATACCTTTAGAATGGTAGTCGATATCTTATCCACGTTGGTTGAAGAGGCGCGCTTTAATTTTGAGGACGACAAACTTGTAATCAGAATTGTTGATCCTAGTCATGTAGCCATGATTCAAATGGAAGTTGACTCGGCAGCGTTTGAATCCTGGGAGGTCGCAGAAACAGTGTTGGGCTTGGAATTATCTAAAATTTCCAAACTAGTTCAACTGGCTGGTGCGGGTGATTTAATCGTTATGAATTACAATGACGCTGTAGGAAAGGTAGAGTTCCAAGTTGGCGAAATTCAAAGGACAATCCGCCCACTTGATAGACAAAATATGCAGGAGCCAAAAGTACCGGAACTTGATACCAACATTTCAGTTAGCCTTACGGGAGCAAAGTTTTCTCGTGCCCTCAAAGCCGCTGATCAAGTTGGGGATTTGGTAACGTTCTCAATAGATCAAAACAGATTCAGTGTCAATGTGACTGGTGAATCCGATGCTGTAAATGTTAGTTATGAATCCGGAGAGTTACAAGAGTTAGTTTGTGATAATCCTGTGAAAAGCCAATATAGTCTTCAATACTTGCTTCCACTGGCTAAGCGAATAGAAGCAACAGTTGAAACAGTAACAGCCAAATTTGGTGAAAACTATCCCCTAAGGCTTGAATTTACTTTCGCCGACGGTGGTGCGAATGTCATTTACTTCCTAGCCCCAAGGGTCGAAGGGGACGCGTAATCAACTAAGTTTTCTAGGTGCGCCCACCGGGATTTGAACCCGGGCGAAGAGGTTGGAAACCTCTGATGCTACCCCTACATCATGGACGCG
>MDTE01078047.1_pt1 | contig 13493 bp, 8 predicted proteins | sample 811231 | NCBI WGS metagenome assembly MDTE01 (sample SAMN05326651, study PRJNA326480) | marine metagenome | isolation source: seawater | place: Indian Ocean: Red Sea | collected 2010
CCCCCTCGACCGCCCCCTCGACCGCCCCCTCGGCCTCTTCGCACGCCCCGTCCGCCGCTCCTACTGCGCGTCTTGAGTTCCGCGGCTTCCCTGCCCCTGTCCGCCGCGTTCTTCTCCCGCTTCATCCCAGGCCACTCCGCCGCCGACACGATTGTGCAGACGCGGCGGTTAGTTAACGCGACACCACGTAGCGGAACGCGCGCGCCAGCGATGCCGGCCGGCCTCGCGGGGGGCATAACGCGCCCAGGCGATGTCATCCACGCCGAGTGCGCTTTGAGGAGCATCGTCGCCATCGTCCGTGGGCAATCCACTGGCGCTGGCGGTTGTGTCGAGCCCTCGCCGACAGCCGTCGAAAAAAGCAACAAGCAAACGCGAATAACTTTTATCTTGTGCGTCAGTAGGAGCGTCAGCTGGCAGCACTACGGATACAAGCAGACGAGCTGTTGACACATATCGCCGAGCACCACGTCTCGCGACTATCATGGCGTCGCGACGAGCGCTTTCCCACGTCGTTTCCGCTCTTCGCGCGAACAAAGGTCTCGTGCACGCGCGATATCATCAGCCCAGGTCGCAGCTGCCCGCACACCTCGGCTCGTGGGTCCAGCCCGCTCGGCCAATTTCGTCCAATAATTGCCTGGCTGCCAACGCGGCTCAGGCTGTGGGCAAGGCGAGCGAGGAGCAGGCCGAGCACCCTGCCGCCAAGCCCGTCGCCAAGCCCGCCCCCGCGGTTACTGGTTCCACCGCCGCGGAGGCGAGGATCCGCGGGCACGCCGCCGAGAGCGAGGTCGTAGCCAAGGCGCCCCTCGAGAGTTCGAGGGCCGCGTCCCAGCTGGAGAGGGGGTTCCAGCATGGGCTCCCACCCTCCCCGTCCGTCGTGGTCATCGACACGCTCGAATTACTGCGTGGCTTCGAGCGCGCGGGCTTCAGCGCGCAGCAAGCGGAGGCGATCACGAGGGCCACCCTGGCGGTGACAAAGTCCTCGGTGGACCCGCTCGCAACCAAGTCCGACCTTGAGAGGCACATTCTGGGGCAGCTCAGCGAACTGAGAGAGTTCAAGCAGGACATAGGCTCGCGGCACAGGGAGGCCGCTGCGAACTCGAAGCACATGGCCGACATGGTCCTCGCGGAGTGCGAGAAGCTCAGGGCGGAGCTGAGATACACCCACGAAAAGGTGACGAGCTCGCAGAAGCTGGACCTCAACCTGGAGCGTGGGCGCATCAGAGACGACCTCACAGCTCAGGACAACAAAATGGCCGCGGCGGAGGCTCGGCTGGACAGGGAAATGGCGGCGATGCGAACCACGATCGAGGCGGCCAAAAACGACGTCATCAAGTACGCTGTCGGTACTATCATGTCGTTCGGTGCGCTCAGCCTCGGTCTCATGCGGTTGCTGGGTTGAACAATGACGGCAAACCAGCTACTAGTCTTGTCATGTAAAATCATTTTCTATGAACATTAGCCCGCTTCTCGATGGGCCTTTTATCTGTAGTTCCACCCATCGGCGTCCAGCTGGTATTGCGGCTGTCGCCCCTCCATTACCCACATCGTAATCTTCTCCATGACCGTGTTCAGCTTCTCGCGCTTGATTGGCTTTGCGATAAACCCGTCCATCTGGCATGCCTTGCACTCTTCCACCACCGATTGAGCCACGTCCGCGGTGAGCGCGATGATGTGCGGCCTGGCCAGCCCGGGCCGCGCCAGCACGTGCCCGAATATCTCCCTCGTCGCCTGTAGCCCGTCCATGACCGGCATCTGCAGGTCCATCAGGATAAGGTCGAACGACTCCCCTGCATCAGCCTTCTCAACGAATAAGTCAAGTGCCTCCTTCCCGTTGTTCACCACGGCAGCCCTGAACCCCACCGAGTGAAGCAGCTTCACCGCAACCTTTTGGTTCATCAGGTTATCCTCCGCGATCAGTACCCGCACCTGCGCCTTGGCGTCGGGCTCGAGCTCAAACAGCGTGGACTGCATCTGGAACTCGAGTCGCTCGGCGCTTGTGAGCCCCACCGTGGACGGCGACCGCCGAATATTGGGCTTCTGCTTGAGCTTCTCAGCACCCTTGGGCAGCGTCCACTTCTCAACGACATCAACAATCCATTCAGTGAAGTTGCGGCTAATGAGGGGCTTGGCGTTGACGGTGACGCGCTCACTCAGCACACACGCAGACGAAAACGTGAGGACCATCACGCTCGGCGCCGGTTTGGTGACGGCGTCGCTGGAGATGCGCCTGCCCTTGGTGTCGGGGGTCAAGGTGTCGGGACACGTCATCCGCTGCTGCGAGGACTCGTACGCGCGGGTATGTTGCATCACGGTCACGTTGAGCATGTTGATGAACTCGCTGCAGTTGTCAAGGTACTTTCCCTCTGCCTCATCGAGCACGTGCTTGTCCTTCAGCCCCAACAGTCGGGCGCCCTCCTCGGGCACGGCTTCCGAGTTGAACATCGCCGAAAACTCCTCGCGCAGATGAGGCGATAGCACCGCGCTCTTGGGTATGTACTCGCGATCGATAAGAATGCCCACTGCGTCGCCCCATCCCTCGCTTCCCTTGAGCAAATTTCTGACCTGACTGTCGGTCAAAACAACGGGAAGCAGACCCGCGTGTGCGGACAAGGATTTCGCGTTTCGGACAAAGGAATCGCATGTGCTCACCACCAAGATGGTCCGCCCGAGCAGCGGCGCCGCCACAGGACTCAACGAGGGCATCGTCTGAGCCTCCCTGCCCAGCTTGGCTGTAAATGCAAACCGCGATCCACACCCAACGCCACTAGAAACAAGGCTCATGTCTCCATGCATGAGATGCACCAGCTTGAGGCAGATCGCCAGACCTAGGCCAGTGCCCTGCTGCGATCTTGTTCGAGAGGAGTTGACCTGGTGAAACGCGGTGAACAGCTCAGAATGGTCATCGGGGGGGATGCCAATGCCGGTGTCAATGACCTCAAAGAGCAGCGTGACATAGTCGCTGCTTGACGGGCCTCGGGGCGACCCGCTGGCTTCGCCAGTGACGAGATCCCACATCGCATCAGCGTGTCTCACATCCTGCAGCGAGCGTGTGTCGTCCTCATCTTGTTCTAACGCACGAATCTTCAGCTCGACTGAACCTTTTGGGGTAAACTTGACAGCGTTGGAGATGAGATTGGTGACCACCTGGCGGATGCGCATGTCATCGCCGAGCAGCCGCTGCGGTACATTTGGCGCGATGCAATAGTTGAGCACGAGCCGCTTGTTGTTCGCCTTGATACTCTGCATCTCTAGCGAGAGGTCGATGCACGACTCGATCGAGAAGGGTCTGACGTTGAGTGCCAACTTCTCAGCTTCAATCTTGGAAAAGTCCAGGACATCTGATACGAGCGCCAGGAGCGTGTGCGACGTCCTGATGACCATATCCGACAGCTCGCGCTGTTCCGCGGTGAGATCCGGGATGTGCGACAGTAGCTCGCTGCCTGCGATGATTGCGTTGAGCGGCGTTCGAATTTCGTGGCTCATGTTCGCCAGGAACGAAGATTTGGCGATGACCATCGCCTCGCTCTTCTCCTTGGCCTCTTTCATCTGCAGCTTGCTCTTGTACTCGTCCGTCACGTCCCTTGCGGTGACCAGCACGACCATGTGCTGGAAACCGGCCTTATCCATGGGTAAATGACTCATGGAGAGCACCACCCGCCGCGGGGCCTCGTGGTTTCGCAGGTGCACGTCCACCTCAATCCGGATGTCATACTCGACCGAGTCGTCGTCGTTGCTCCTGTACTCCTTCAGCGCCGTCTCTAGCACCTGCATCTCCGTCGGTGGGTTGGGTTCCTGTTGATACCCGCGCAACGCGGCTTTCCACTCAGTCTGCCTCCGCTTCGCCGCCCGGCGCAGGTCATCCTGCGCCTGCGAAAGCTTCGCCTTTGTCTCTGGTGTGATGGCATTGCCAAACATGCTGACCAAAGTCTTCCCAACCACGCTGTTCTGAAAGTTTGTGTCATTCGCGTCAGCCTGGGTCATCCGTTTAAGCGCGTTGTTGGCGTATATGATGCAGCCCTCGGTGTCGCCAAGGTTTATGTGGCTCTTCGACGAGCACATCGACTTGAGGGACTTACTCGAGTTCTGCTTTCCGATCACCGACATTTCGTTATGGTAATCGTGGCCTTCGCTCGAGCCCGCGATGCTCATTGAGCTTAACCCGCGCTCCGCTTCCTCGACGGATTTGCTACTCGTGCTCACGTGGTCTGTCGTTTCGCTGTCCGTGCCGTCCAGATTTCCCGGCGTGACCGCAAAGTCTAGCAAGAACACCCCCTCCTTGATGGCGTTCATCGCCTCGCCGATCCACGGCTGGTGCGCGGGTTTACTGAGTTCGTGGCTCACGAGCTTGGCGCACGAAACAAGCTGCTTGAGCTTGTGACTGTCGAACCAGCCCTCGGGATGGGGCTCAAAGTCTATGAGGCACAGCGTGCCCAGCTTGAACCCGTCCACCAGCAGCGGCGCTCCCGCGTAGAAACGGATGTTCGGTTCGCCAACCACGAGCGGGTTCTCCGAGAACCTCGGATCCTTTCGCGCGTCGGGGACGAGTAAGACCTTCGGATCCAGGGGCAGCAGCGTCCACGCGCAGAAGGACTCGGGTCTGCCCGTCTCAGTCACACTGAAGTTCGCGCGGGACTTGAACCACTGCCGGTGGGAGTCCAGGAGGGACACGAGCACGACAGGTATGTCGAAGAGTTCAGCGCACATCGTTGTCACTGCGTCGAGGGTTTTGTCGGGCTTGGTGTCGAGCAGGAGCTTCTTGCGCAGCGCGGCGAGGCGCTCTTTTTCATCCTTGGGCTGTTGTTTATGGGAACGTGGAACGCAGACGTCAGCACGAGTGAATCGATGAAACGGACGATGGATGCGCCTCGCGTCGTCAACGCGGTCCCGGTAAAATTGGGTACCCTTGTCATATAATGCGGGGCTCTTTGTTGTTTGGGCGCGCGCACCGTGGGAGCCCCGACGTAGTTTCCATCCTTGTCGAAGGGGTGAGCCCTGTACCCTGCCGACAACAGGTCATCGTCCGTCAGGACGAGCTTATCTAGCTCGCAAAACGACATTACCAGCGAACCGAACCCGCCCCCGGACGACTCGCCTTCGCGGACTGATTGGTTGTCAACTCAGGCGCACTTTTTGGATTTCGTCGTGTCCGAGTTGGCAGCACTCATTGGTCGGCGGCAAGATTTTCGAGCGGCGGGGCGTCCGATTGGACGAACGAGTCGTGACAAACCGTCGTTCTTGGGTCGTTTTGTCGTTTCTGGGCTGCGTAAATTCGACACGAGATCTCAGTCGGCAGAAAGTTCTTTCACCAAGCTGGAGGCGAGCGCAGTACGAAGAAGAAGGCACCTCGCTACACTTTTCAGGAGCGCGATGGCCGACGGCGGGCCTCTCGACCTGTGCGAGGCCGAGCAGTCGGAGCTCGCGAGGCGCTACGTGCTGACCAGCGAGCTGTACGTCGAAGAGCCGTGGTCGCACGCGGGCCCGCGCTCCGTCTCCCCGTTCGCACCGTGCGCCGCGAGCCGGCTGCCGCACGTCTTCGACGCGGCGAGGCTGACTGGAGACAGCGTGCTGTGGGACCTGGGTTGCGGGGACGGGAGGATACTCCACGAGGCGGCCGCGAGGTACGGATGCAGGTGCGTGGGGGTGGAGATCGACGCGCCTTGCCTCGACATGTGCAAAGAGGGCGCGTCGAGGCTGGGCGCGGACGTGGACGACAGGTGCTCTTGGTTCCTCCGCGACATGACCTCCATGCCCTCGGGGTCGCTGGGCACGGACGATTCGCTCGGCCCGGACGTCCCCGCGCCCTCGGTGCTCCTCCTGTTCATCACCGGCCACGGCCTCAAGGCGATGTCGCCGTGGCTCAAGCGCGAGTGGGAGGAGGCGCCCACGCCGTTCGCCATCGTCACCTGCGTCGAGGCGCTGGACTCGTGCATCGACTACAACGACGGCGTCCCGTTTGACGACGCCGACGCCAACCCGGACGGATGGCGCGTGTACAGGGACCCGGTGCACGCCAAGTACGGCGTGTTCGTCGTCCCGCCCAGGGACATCGGCGTGCATCAGTGGGCGTCTTCGAGGCCGAGCGCCGTGGACTGCGGCCCTGACGCCGTCGCGAGCCACGCGCCGGCGATTGCCCGCGGGGTCCTTCGCGAGGCTGACATTCGCGCGGTGGAAAAACTCGCCGCGAGGCTGAACGCCAGACGCGGGGGCGCCGACGGTAGGGACGAGAAGGACGGAAAGGACGGAAAGGACGATAAGGACGACAACGACGACGACGACGACGCGTCGGGAGAGGCACTCGCGATGAGACTCTCGAACGCGATGGGAGAGGGCGGCGACGACGCGTGGAGCGAGGTGGAGGATGCGTATCACTCTTTGAAAACGCACCGCGTCACGCACCTTCACGCGGGCGACGCGCTCGCGACCGAGGCGCCTGTGGTCCGCGCGAGGCTTCTGCGGGCCGCGTTCGACGCGGACGCGGGGCGGTGCGAGAGCGGGGGCGGGTGGGGCCTCCTGCCCGGTCGGCCGGTGTTTCTGAGGTCCGCGGAGTATCACGACTACTCGAGAGGCGGCGGGGTCACCGAGGAGAACCACAGGGACCAAGGGAGCGTGCTGACCATGTCGGTGCATCTCGAGGTGAGCGACGACGGCGGGGGAGGGGTATTCGCGACGTGGGACGGAGACGGAACGCGGACCGAGTTTAGGGACTTACGTCGCGGAGACGCGGTGATATTCTGCTCGGAAAAGAGGCACGGCGTGTCGCCGCTCGTCGCCGACGCCGCGGTGAGAAAGTCGGTGGTTCTCGAGCTCTGGGAGCGGGGCGTCACAAAACACAACAGGCAGAGGTAGGCTCGACGTTACCCCGCGTGGGCGCGTCGGGTAAAAGTTTTTAGGAAGGATAATCTCACGTAGCGTTTACGAATCTTCGTTCACTTGAAGTGGAAGAGGTCCGAGTGCGCGCGGCTTCCTCGCGACGGGTCGAGGCCCAACCCGAGGTCCTTCGCCGACGGGCCGACGGGCACGATCCCGCCCGGATTCAACGGGAAGAGTTGACCGAAATAACTCGTTCGATATCCGTCCACGTCGACGGTCTCGCGTACACCGGGTAGCAGGTAAAAGTCCTGCATCCACGCGCGGAGGTTCGGCATGTCCGCGACGCGACGTGAAGAGCACTTGAACAGGGTCGCGTAGACTGCGTCGAATCGAACAATCGTAGGAAAGGCTCTCAAGTCCGACTCGGTTACTTTGTCCCCGTGCATGAACCGGCTCTCCCCGAGCCTCTTCTCCAGTGCCTCGAGGGCCTCAACGACGTCGATCGCCGCTCGGTTGTGCGCCGCCTGGTTGGTGCTGAACCCGCACCTGTACACGCCGTTGTTTAGCTTGGTATACAGCCAGTCGTTGAGGGAGTCTATGTCGTTTGCGAGCTCGGGCGGCCTGAGCTGGACCGAGCCCTCATCGTATCTGGACGACTTTTTGGGTCCGTCCACGCTGCCCAGCCACTCCACGTCGTTTAACATGCGCGCGATGTCCGCGCTCTCGTTGTTCACGGCCACCTTTCGCTCCGCGTCCACCATCAGCGGGGCTGTGCAGCGACCCTCGTACGTGTAGGACTTGCCGCTCTGCAAATCGTAAACTTCTCGGAGGTCTCGAGCGCGGAACACCGGGTCGGGCCTGTCGCTCTCAAAGACCCAACCGCCTCGACTGGCTCTTTCGGCGTCGTCAGTCATCTTGACAATCCGGACGCGATCCTCGAGGCCTCTGAGCGCGACCGTGAGACTCACCCTGTGGCACCAAGGGCAGGCATTCCCGAGATACAACACGTATCTCTCTGATACCGAGGGAAACCTTGCCTTTGGGTCCTCCGCGATGGCGCCGTCGAAGGCGTATTTCGGGCGTTGATATTCGCCGTCTCGTGACTGGGGCGCGAGTTCCGTCATCATCGTCTGCCAGGCGGTGCGCCAACCCGCCTTCACTCCAGTTACGAGTACTCCCTGCGGAATGACCGGCCCCAGCCAATTCAGAAGCCCCAAACCGGATGTATCGGAAGCGGCGTGCGTGACCATCGCACGGCGGCGCGCGCATCGGGTTCGCCTCGCCCGGAGTGCGATGCCGCCGCTCTTGACTAAAGAGACGCGAGCGCTGATGGACGTCATCATTCACGGTGCGGCGCCGAGTGGGGGCAGCGAAGCTGTTTCTCGGATATTTGCGATAAAATTTAACAAAGTGTTAACTTTTACAGGGTCACGCGCCACTCGCAGCCGCGGCGGCGGATGCCAGCTGCTTGACCCTCCCCGCGTCGGGCATCAGGATCTTTCCGAGAAGTGCGCGGTTCTCCTCGCAGTCGTCGCACCGGATGTTACCCTGGGGAGCGTACCTGTAGATGGGCACGAGGTTCCGCTCGAGCTCCTCGGCGCCCTGGTCCTCCCAGCGCCCGTGCTCGCCCAACTGCCCGGGAGCGTCGTAGTGCGCCCTCGCCGCCGCCATCGGTCTGGACACGTACCTGTCCCACAGGTCACGCGCATTTGCCTCCTTCGCGAACTTGGCGCCCGCGGAGGCGATCGCGAACGCCTCCTCCTGGTTCGCCTGCGCCCACTCGTACTTCTCCCGCAGGTCCGAGAGGTCGGGCTTCACGCCCACGTAGTGCGTACCCTCCTTCAGTTCGCCGTCGTAAAAGTCCGCGGTGGGGGACTCGACCCGGAACACGAGCGCACCGGTGGCCAGGTCACTCAACGTCCCCATCCAACCGGAGCCGCCCACGCCGCCGATGTCCAGGAGGTACTTGTGCGCGCTCTTGTCGTCGTGCGTCATTTTTGCGCCGACGACGGAGTCGTGGAGCGCCGACGAACACGGCGCGTTGGGCGCGAGGGAGGTGAACCTGGCGTCCAGCCACCGCTTCTTCCTCGGCACCGACGCGGGGGAGATGCCGAGCGCGGCGGCCGCGGGGGAGACGGACGCCTCGGGGGACTGGGACAGCGATCCGAGCACGGCGCGCCACCTCGGCGTTAACCGCCTCGCAAACTCGCCGCCGCGCTCGGATCCCGCCCACGCCGCGAGCTGATTGGAAGTGACGCGATCGGGCGAAGTCACCGAACGGTTCCCGGCGACGTACGCCTCGACGTCCCCCTCCGGCATCGAACCCGCGGCGCGAAGGAGCGACGCGCACGCCTCGCCGCGGACGCCGGAGTCGGCGCCGAAGGGCATCTTGGGCGCGTGCGGAACGTCCGCGCCGCGCCACGCGACGAGACTCGCGCGATCCTTCCACGGCCGCGTGGGCTGAGCAGCGTACGTGGCCTGCGCCAAACCGTCCTGCGTCACGCCCAGCGGAGATGTCTCCGCCTGCGCCGGGCGCTGGTTCCTCAACACGGCGTCGATGAACTCGGGGTCCGGCATGTTCACCTCGGCGGGGAAGACGTCGCCGTTTTTGAGCGCCGATCCAAAGTTGAAAACCGGCGCGCGCCACTTCTTCGCCGCGGGGCACGGATGGAACCGCGACCCCTTCGGGACGTTACTCACGCAAGGGGGCGCGAGGTAGTCGCGCTGGTGCGTCACCACGCGGAACGGGGGCTTGCCCGCGCTGAAACGCTCGGGCGCGTGGTGCATCGCGCCGACGACGAGCGCGCTGAAAGCCTTGAAGACCCTGTCGTGCTTGCCCTCGCCGCCCATCGCGCCGAGACCCGCGTAGTCGTGCGTCTCCCACATCTTGATCATCGCGTCGCTGGTGACCGGCTCCTCGGACATCCCGAGCTCGGACGCGGTCGGCTTGACCAGGTTCATCGTGAACTCGCCGTCCTTCCACTGGAACACCGTCGCGTCCCCCGGGTCCGCCATCCACGCGGATCGATCGGCGTTCCAACGCTCCGCGCGCTCGGGGGTTCGCGCGAACCCCCGCGCCTCCCTCGCGGTCCGCAACACGTCGTTCGCGTCGTAGGATCCTAGGCGCAGGTGCGTGTAAGGGTACGCGGTCTTGGCGTAGTAGTCCATCGGCACGTGGGGGTGCTTGTGGACCGGGAACGCCACGACGAGCGCGCCGGCGAAGAAGAGGACAGCGGACGCGGCGATGACATCGGCGCGGAGCGACTTCCGAGCGGCTTCCGACTGAGCGCCGCACGTCCGGGGCCCAGCCCCGCGCGCATTGGTGGGGATGAGTGGGGTGGTCTCGTCCGTCATTCGTCGTCGTGGGAAGGCGAGTGCGCGACGGAGAGTGAGAGCGCGGCTCGGGTCGCACGACAAGCCGCGGAAAAGTAACCCCCAAGCGTCGGTCGGACATTTTTATAACTGTCTTTTTTGTATGGGCAAACAGTAATGAGATACATATGTTTTGCAACCGACATTCGTTGGCTCTTCCGCTGGAGTGCGCTGCGAACCATCCGAAGCTTTTGGCAACGTCCCTCCTCGAGGCTCCACTCAGAGCGCATATCCCCTGGATTGCAATTCGATATGGCTCCCCAGCAGGGCATTGACCCGCAGATGGCCACGTTCCTTGAGGAGGAGAAGCGCAAGGCGATGTTCAACGAGGTATGTCGCCCCTCACCGCCCTCGATCTCGCCCGGGCGTCGCTGAGACTTGGATTTGCCAAACCCTGGTACCCACCGCCGCTCGGCTGACCCGCTCCCCAACTTGATCCAACCGCAGGTGGTCGCGAAGCTCGCGGATGTGTGCTTTGATAAGTGTGTCTCCAAGCCGGGCGCGAGCCTGGACAGGTACGAGAGCGCGTGCCTGTCGCAGTGCGCCCTCAGGTACCTCGAAACCGGACAACTCATCATGTCTAGGATCTCTGGCGGGGGTATGAACTAGATTGTAGCGGGGGGGTATTCAACGCTGGGTCTATTAGGATGTAACAGTACCGTCCATTTGATTTAAAACACGGCGTGCGTCAGAAGAACGCCTCCTCGTCGTCGCCGCCGCCGAGGTCATCGTCGTATCCCTCGTCGTCGTCGTAGTCAGCTCCGCGCTGGTAGTCGTCGTCGTCGTCGTCCCAAAAGTCATCCTCGTCTCCGTCGTCGTCGTCGCCAACCTTGTCGCCGCCCTTCTTGCCGTCCTTGTTCTCGCTATGCATGGGTTTCCTGTCCGCGTTCTCGCTGACGCGCGGCCGGCCCCGCTTGCCGGTCCCCTCGTCGTCCTCGTCCTCGTCGCCCGCTCCTTTTTCGACATCCTCGTCGACGTCCTCCTCCCCGACCCCCTTCTCCTGCTCCAGCCGCGCGAGGCGCTCGAGCCTGTCGTCGCTATCCGCGGCGCCCCCGATCGCGCGCGCACCCTTCGATGCCCCACTGCCGGCCCCTCGCTTGCGCTTTTTCCCCCGTCCAGCCCAGAGCTCCTCCGGGAAGTGGTCCTTGTAAGACTCCAGCACGTCGTATAGCTCGGCCTTTTTCTCCGTCTTGGCCTTCTCCTGCGCCGCCAGCCTGTCGCGGTAGGTCATTATCTTGACCTCCGGGATCTCCTGAGCCTCCGGCTCGTCGTCCATGTAGTAGCACGAGTTTCGCCAGAAGTTATTGAGCCTGCGGTGGATCCTCAGGAGCTCCTCCTCGCGCTCGGTGAGCTCCGGCGGCGGCGGCATCCTCGGCATCGGCGGGTAGAGGCTCGGCGGGCCGTCCGCGTTGCCGATGACGGGCTGGCCGTCGTCATCGATGGTGATGGGGTTCCCGGCGGAGCCTCGACCTCCAAAGCCGCCCCTCCCGCCGCCCCGTCCTCCTCGTCCGGACATCCTCGCCTTTGACTCCGGACCTCACCAACTTGTGGTGGTAGGGATTAAACCCATCGACGGTTAAACTTGTCTGCAGGACTTTTATTTTTTGGTCGACTGTGGCACCACTACACGTGTGGAACGAAATGTCTTACGAGAATCACGGTGCTAGGATCGCTTCATTTACGCGGCGGTCGCCTCCTTCGCCGGAAACCTCTCGGTTTTCTTCATGGGCGACGCGGTGAGGATCTCGACGCCGTCGTCGGTGATGAGCAGCGTGTGCTCGCACTGCGCCGTCCACTTGCCATCCGCAGTGACCGCGGTCCACCCGTCTCTCCACATCCTGTCCGCCGTCCGCCCGATCGTGAGCATCGGCTCGATCGTGAACGTCTGACCCTTCACCAGCACACCCGGGTCGTTGTTCCTGTGGTGCCGCACCGTGGGACCCGAGTGGAACTCCTTGCCCACGCCGTGCCCCACGAACTTCTCCACGACGCCAAAGCCCGCCTCGTCCGCGATGGCGTGGATGGTGGCGCCGATCTTGCGCACGGCCGTGCCGGGCTTGCAGATCTTGATCGCCTCCGCCAGGGACTTCTCCGTGACGTCCACGAGGCGCTGCACCTCGTCGGTCACCTTCCCGACGCAGACGGTCCGCGAGGTGTCGCCGTGGTACCCGTTGAGGTAGACGGTGACGTCCACGTTGATGATGTCGCCCTCCCTGAGCTCGGTGGTGTCGGGGATCCCGTGGCATATGCACTCGTTCAGGGACGTGCACACGCTCTTGGGAAACCCGCCGTAGTTCAGCGGCGAAGGGTAAGCGCCGGCGTCGGTTATCATCTTGTGAACCTTCTGGTCGATGAAGTCGGTGGTGACGCCGGGCTTGATGATCGTCTCCGCGTAGTCGAGCACCTGCGCGGCGAGCAGGCCCGCGGCGCGCATCTTCTCCTCGCCCTCCGCGTCGTGGATCTGCGGGTCCTCGTTCATGGGCGGGAGGTGGCCGGTATCCGCGTACGGGGGCTTCGGGATGGAGTTGGGCACGTGCTGCTTGGCGCTCACCTTGCCCTTCTCCAGCCGAGGGCGGCCGTTGTAGTCCTCGTCCTTGGGGACGATATCGCTGAGGAGCTCGGCGAAGCCCTTCTTCTTGGCCTCGACGGTGAGGAACCCGCGGTTGGCGCGCCTGCGGAGGGCGGTGGAGGTGGCCGCGAGCGCCCACCTGGGCTGGGAGGCGCCCAGCAGGGAGGCGCGCTGCCCGCCGGCGACGACCGCCGCGCGGCACGAGGCCGACGAGACGCGGGAAGAGAAGGGTCGCGCGAGCGACGCGACGCTCAGGCACGCCATGGTCCGTGCGGCTGCCATATCGGAGCCGGTGACGTGGTGTGATGCGTGTGAAGAATCGATAAGGCCGGTTGACCTGTTTTTCGCAGGTTGGCGGCTGATTGAGGCATACATAACAAACAGTCTGTAAACTTCCCAAAACGTTTCATCCTTTTTCGCATTCTTTTCCTATGGATGTGTGATGAGACTCAACACGGTCAATTTGTGGCCCTTCGTGCTCTGCAGGAAAAAAGGACTGACGTGACTCTGACCTCCGTCGGCGGCCATCCGATCAGACACGTCGGGCGCCTATTCTACGCGAGCTTCGTCGTAAACTCACCAGACTCAAGGGTCGCGCTTAAACCCATAAAAAAACAGTCGTCCCGATGCATTTCGGCGGCATGCCCGGGCGCCCGAAGGTGCGCCTCCACCCCACTGCCGACGTCCGTTTCTTCCTGGATCTTCTTTTTTGGCGCGCCGCCCCCCCGCCTCCTTCCGTCGA
>MDTE01089562.1_pt1 | contig 13493 bp, 10 predicted proteins | sample 811231 | NCBI WGS metagenome assembly MDTE01 (sample SAMN05326651, study PRJNA326480) | marine metagenome | isolation source: seawater | place: Indian Ocean: Red Sea | collected 2010
CAGGTTGTCATGGACACACGTGCACTCAAAGATTGCAGTGCTGTTGTATTCCAGAATTTGATTACGCCGAATGATTCGAGAAACTTTGCACAACCTGATTGGACATTTGTTGCCAACGATGGTTGCCTTATTGCGCCTGGAGAATTACTGGTTGTTATGGAGATTCCAGAACATGACCTGTTCTCTACCAGTACAATCTCGTTCAACCGTGCAGAAGCAAATGATTGTAGAGATGAGCAATTCACCATCGATGCCGAATTGAGTGGAGATGAAGAATTGGTGATACAACCTTCACTAATCGGACAATCGGACATCACTTGGATGACCGCATGTGGCCTTGAGACAACTCTGAATGGACCTGAGGGAGAAATCGACCGATTATTGACCGATTGTGATAATGAAGAAATCACACAGAGAATCTCTGATTCACTTGATTTGGAATCATTCAATATTGATTTCACCCAAGCCCAAGAAGGAGATTACTCACTACGATTCACCACAGCCTCTGAACCATCTACAACTCAAATCATTGAGTTCACATGGCCTCTATCCTCTGATGTTGTGGAGCCAGAAGTTGAGGACGATGAAACTGTAGAACAAGTAGAGAGCAGAACCGTGTTTGGAACATGGAGTGCTACTACAAACCAAGATGGAACATGTTGGTTACTAGACTCGCCAGATGAGGGCATAATCACTCTAGCAGGTGCACCAGGATTGATCGATTGGGCTCCAGAAGCAGGCGCAACCGGAGGATATGTCGTAATTCCTGCTGAAGCAGCTCTACAATGCTCTCAATTCGCAACCGAGTCATTCACTGTTACCGAAGTATTGTCACAGCAATCTCCAGCGCCAGTGATTGAGGAAGAAGTGGTTGTTGAGAGCGACCCGGTAGTCGAGCAAGAAGAAGAGATTAGCACTACTGTAGTTACAATCGGCGTGGTCATAGCAAGTGGAGGAATTCTCTCTATGCTTGGAGCTGTAATCGCTACAAATGAATCATGGAGAATCCCTGCTACCTCAGCAGGTTTGTGGTTCCTAGGCCTCATTGGAAGAACTAGTGAGACAAGTGATGGCAGGTACCAACGCGGACGATTGATGGGTTACTTGACCGCAAACCCTGGATGTCACTTTAGAGCACTAATGGCCGCTCTAGAAATGTCGAATGGACAGATTACTCACCACCTCAAGGTGCTCGAGCAAGAAGAGCGAATTTGGAGACGTGCAGACGGAAGACTTGTCCGATTCTACCCCTTCTCAAGCAATCTACATCCTGGAATTGCCGAAGAGGATTTGCCACTTCCTCCACTATCCCCGGACCCCAACAGCCTACAAGGAAAGATCCTCAGGCTGTTAGACGATGATGGCCAAATGGGCGACTACCCTACGCAAGCGGAGTTGGCTCACCGTTTAGATCGCTCACAACAATTGGTGAGCCACCATTTGAGAACTCTACAGAAGTTCGGTTTAGTCGAAAAGCGAAAGATGGGTGTTCGAAACCGATACCGTTTGACTCGTGAAGCAACATTCCTACTCGAGACTACAGACCTCTGAATCGTAGATGGATTCAAGGCTGGCACTTATGTCGAGTTGTTCGCCCCAAAGGGGCGAAGAGGGTTCACGATGTCGGATTATCATCCTCAATCGACAGAAGTGTCCTGGCAAAAGGCATGGAATGATGCTAAGATTTTCGAGGTTGATTACAATCCAGAAAGGCCCACCTTCTACTGCCTAGAAATGTATCCTTACCCCTCAGGTAAAATGCATATGGGTCACGTCAGAAATTACTCCATTGGTGATGCAGTTGCCCGATATAGGCGCTTGATGGGATATGATGTCCTCTATCCGATGGGATTCGATTCATTTGGAATGCCTGCTGAAAATGCAGCTATTGCAGAAGGCGGACATCCGCACGATATTACCGAGCGCAACATGGCCAGCATCACATCACAAATCAAGCGAATGGGATTCTCTTACGATTGGCGCAGACTTGTCAAGAGCCACGACCCTCGATACTATCGATGGAATCAGTGGTTTTTCCTCAAGTTCTTGGAAAAGGGATTGGCATATCAAGAGCATGCGCCCGTAAATTGGTGTGTTTCTTGTAACACAGTTCTTGCAAATGAACAAGTCAAAGCAGGACGCTGTTGGAGATGTAACGGCCCAGTCGAGCAAAAAGGAATGAGTCAATGGTTCTTGAATATCACAGAGTACGCTCAAGAGCTACTCGATGGCTTAGAGACCATTTCTTTCCCCGAGAATGTTAAGGCTCTACAGCAAGATTGGATTGGTAGGTCTGAAGGCGCTGAAATCAAATTCGGCATTGAAGGAATGGAAGACACGATTGAGGTCTTCACCACTCGCCCTGATACTCTGTTCGGAGTTACTTTTGTCACTCTTGCTCCCGAACATCCACTCTCGGAAAAATTGGTCAAGGGTGGAGAACATGAAGCTGCTTGGAAAGAGTTGCATGATGAAATTGTAAAGATGAGCGAATTCGACCGAATCAAGAATTTGGGTAAGAAAAAGGGAGTCCCAACCGGAGTTAATGCAATACATCCGCTCACCGGTGAAAAAGTTCCAATCTGGATTGGTAATTTCGTCATTGCATCTTACGGTACAGGCGCTGTGATGGCAGTTCCTGGTCACGATGAAAGGGACTATGATTTCGCCACTGAATACAATATTCCAATCAAGCGAGTATTGGTGATGGAAGAAGGCTCAGATCCATCTGCACCACTAGATGGTGCTGAATGCGAATTGGGTTGGATGGTCAATTCCGGCATCGAACATTTCGATGGATTGTATGGAGATGAGGCAAAATCTGCAGTGATTTCAGCATTGGAATCGGTTGACAAGGGAGTTGGAACCGTAAACTGGAAGATTCGACCTTGGTTAATCAGTAGACAACGATACTGGGGCACACCGATTCCGATTATTCATTGTGATTCATGCGGGGCTGTGCCTGTTCCTGAAGATCAACTACCAGTCGAACTTCCGAGAGATGTAGTCTTTGATGGAAAGGGAAATCCCCTCGAATCTTCCCCTTCATTTTGCAATGTAGATTGTCCAAGTTGTGGCATGCCAGCAAGAAGAGAAACCGATACCATGGACACATTCGTAGATTCTTCATGGTACTTCCTTCGTTATGCAGATTCGATGCAAGACGATTTACCATTCAGGCCAGAGGTTGCAAACCATTGGATGAATGTCGATTTTTACTGTGGTGGAATCGAACATGCACAGATGCACTTGATTTACGCTAGATTTTGGACCAAGGCTCTTCGAGACCTCGGGTTGCATTCTATCGATGAACCATTTGAACAATTATTGTGCCAGGGAATGGTGAATAAAGCAGCCCCGTGGTGCGAGCCTTGTGGAATTACTCTGAATGTTTCATACACAGGACAAGGGTGTCCACACTGTGGTTCTGAATTGGCCTCTCGAAGTGCAAAGATGAGTAAGAGCCTTGGAAACACCGTATCTCCTGAAGAGATGATTGAACGGTATGGAGCAGATACTGTACGCCTGTTCATTCTATTCGCTGCAAACCCGACCGCAGGAATGGACTGGTCAGATTCTGCTCTAGAAGCAAATCACCGTCAAATGACCTTGCTCTACAATATGCCACAGAATATTCTAGCATGGGATGGAAATGAGAGTGATATCGATACATGGATGCGTGCTCGATTGAAGCAAAGATGTGCTGAATGGAAGGCTTCAATGGAATCTCATGATTTGCGTGGAGCTGTTGATGCAAGTCACTTTGATTTGGTGAAGGATATCAATTGGTATCGCCGACGTGGCGGAGCAAACCCAGCACTTGGTCGAGAAATTCTGGAAGTATGGGCGCAAATGATCTCTATCGCTACGCCACACTTAGCAGAAGATTGGTGGCAAATGCTAGGCAACGATGGACTAGTGGCTGCTAGAGAATTCGATGATATCGGGCCTTGCAATCAAGAAGAGACGGCGGCTCTAACCGCGGAGACATATTTGCGCTCATTCCTTGAGCAGGCACGAAAGGTTGCAAAGATTGCTGAGAAGCACATCGGCGGTCCGGCCTCTGCAGCAACAGTACACATTACAAGACCATGGAAGGTTACTTTGGCTCAAGCTGCAATAGACCATCTGGCATCTGGTCAGAATATCAAATCGTTCGCTGGTGTTCTTTCAGGAATGGATTTCGCCCAGGGCGAAAACCGCGGAGAAATCATGGGATTCTGGGGCAAGAGGATGCTCCCTCAAATTTTCAAGTGGTCTGATGAAGAGAGAGCGATGATCTCTGGCGGGCTAAATGAGGCTGCTGTTCTTGAAGCCGCATCAGGATTCATCGGCGCTGAGCTCGGGCTCACTTCCTTGGTTGTCGAGGCTGGAGTTGTCGACGTCGGTAGAAGCGGCACTGCTATGCCCTTGGCCCCCTCCATTGTCTACTCCTGAGACCGTAGGAACCTTCTTTGCTTCAGGTTGCTCATCTTCTGGCTTGAATGCCACATACAATGCTGCAACAACCAATACCGCTGCTACAGCGAATAACAGGTAAACAAACCAAGATGTAGAGTCTTCCTCATCACTTCCTTCAGCATCGTTTCCAGATTGCTTTATTTCACAACCTGTTGATGAAATTGGTACACCCGGCGTGGTAGATGGGCAAAGGTCGTCCAAATTATGGACGCCATCTCCGTCATCATCGAGTTGAACGCCAGAACAACCTAAATCGTCAACTTCCAAACCTGAAGGAGTGTAGGGGCACTCATCGTCTAAGTCCAAAACCCCGTCGTTGTCGTCATCGTCATCCTCTCCGCCATCGATGCAGCCATCTCGATCAAGGTCCATTCCTTGACCAGAAATCCCAACTAGTCCCTTAGGACAATTGTCTTCTGAATCCAAATATGAGTCATCATCGTCATCATTATCCTCGTCTGCATCCCTACAGCCATCGCCGTCATGGTCTTCAGATGAATCCCAATTGATTTGTCCTACTGGACATTTGTCCGATAGGTCGAGAACTCCATCGCCATCATCGTCTGCGTCTCGATCATCATCTCGACAGCCGTCTTGGTCGTGGTCATTGTCATGCTCACTTAACCAATCGAAATTATCTCTAGGGCATGCGTCGAATTCATCTGAAATTCCGTCGCCATCGGTATCTGTTTCACAAGCATCCCCGATACCGTCGCCATCCAAATCTGCTTGATCATCTGGAACGTTTGGACAAGTATCCAATTGGTCTACATAGCCATCTCCGTCACTATCGATATCTTCGCATCCATTCTGGTCTTCATCATTTTCAAGAGTTGAAATCCATCCAACTGGCCCTTCGGGACATGAATCATTGTAATCATAAATTCCATCATTATCGTCATCAAGGTCTTCGGTAGCATCTCTACAACCATCGCCATCGTGATCGGTTGCAGATGAAGACAACCAAAGTATCTCACCTGGTGAACATCCATCCCATTCATCGGCCACTCCATCGTCGTCATCATCGTCGTCGCAAGCGTCTCCTTGCTGGTCATTATCATGATCGTCTTGATTTGGATTTGGAACTCTAGGGCAGTTATCTAATCCATCTAGCAAACCATCTGAATCATGATCCTGGGCATATAGCCAGAACCCAACATCAACTCCCCCTTGAGCATTCATAGAATAATTTCCAAGAGAGATTGTATTGGAATATTCCATGCCAATAATCGGAGAGCCATCTGGATCTAAAGCGATAACTGTGGAAACATCATCTCCATTTCCGCCACCGGAATTTGCCCACATCCATTCGTCATCAGAATCGAGTAAGGCTACGAAAACATCTCGGCGATCGCCATTGTTGTCAAAGTCATCTAACTGGTCGATTCCTAGAGTGAATGGAGAGGCATAGGTGCCGGTTACGAAGGCGTTATCTTGCTGATCTAGAGCTATGGAAACAAGGCTTTCCCAACCACCGCCTCCTGCGGAGGTAATGTCGCCCCATGCGCCATTAGAATAAGCACGAGCATGGAACATATCCCACCATCCATTAGAAGTAACGTTGGTGAAACCAAATGTTGCGGTTCGTTCAAACTGTCCTACCATTCGAACTTCTCCATCATTTCCAACCGCGCAATCACTGACCCAATCATCACCAGTTCCTCCAGCAAAAATAGTCCATGTGAAATTTCCATCGCCATCTAATTGCGCTGCAAAGATATCAGAACCACCATTAGATTCTGTCATGTCAATGAACATCACAGATTCAACGAATGTTCCAACCACGTGCAAGTAACCATCTGATGAATGGCATAGTGCTCCAAATGGTTCGATTCCTACCGGGCTGCTTATTCCGTTGGCCCAAATTACTACACCGTTTTCATCGTAAGTGATCAACGCGAGTGAAACTCCTTGAGAGCCGGGAACTATCATACTACCAAGCTCAATAGTTCCACGGTGGAATATTCCAACAGAAATTGCACCGTTCTGGCCAATTGAAATATCGAGAGCAGAAAGGTCGTTTGGATTGGAGATTGATCTTACCCATACCGGTTCTAAAGTATCTCCAACGAATGAAAACCTTCCAACAAAGGCATCCCCTTCTTCATCAGCAGCTCCTTTTGAAACCTCCAAAGTCGATGAGAAAAATACTGAGCAGTCGTCCATTGCAGTACCTAAACAGAAATGTCCTGCCAAGATAATGTCTCCAGATGGATGCAAAGCGATTGCATCAATTCCATCATCTCCATCACTTCCAAAATTCGTGAATGAATTCCATTCACCATCGGAGCTCATTCTAGCCACGTACATGTCGACATCACCAGAAAAACCAGTAGCGCCAATTCCTTCTTCGCCAAACGACATTGCAGAAGTAAATGAGCCTGCAATGATGATGCTACCATCGACAGTAATGACCTGGCCCGCCAGTGTTTCGTCCTCGAAACCACCTGCTGTTGAAGCCCAGCCAAGGGCCTCGTCATCAGATGAATCTGCTAGTGAAGATGGCATCACCATGATGAGAAACAAGATGATGGAAATCGCTCGTCGCATGATTCGCCATCACCATCACTCACTTGAATTGATGTATTTCCGGTTCCAAAACAAACATGGCATCCCTACATTACGACAAAGCATGGCGACTAAGTTAACACACACTGCTCGATGTACTCTTTCGCCAGATGCTGTTGACAGAGCACTTGCTGCTTTTCGTAACCCCAGTACTTGGCCGGATTGGAATAGAAACGCAAAGGGAATGGTCGCAACAGAAGCAGAATCTCTAAGCGAAGGGGATTTACTTGCAGTACATCAAATCATCAAAGGTGCTCTCATCGAAAGTCGATGGTCTGTTTCAAAAATTCGTGAGGGAGAAAATTTCTGTGAAATCACGCTCACAGGTGAAGGACAAAGTCGCAATGAAAGACCGATTGGAAGAGGATTGGTCGATCTTGAAATCACTGCTACATTCCTATCTGAGGAGGATGGGGGGATAGAAATTCACTCTGTATGTTCTGTTTCTGGTTTCATCAAATTATTCCAAGGTAAGTTGTCTGAATATCTTCGATCGTATTCCCAAAATTTCCTCGATGATCTCGCAGCCATAAACTGAGGCGGTATATCCAAGGAGCGTAGTCAAGAGGATAGTAACATGGCGGATGGGAAAAAGCGCAATCGAGGCCGCTCGAATAAGCGCAAGAACAAACCCCGGCGCTATGGAGGGGCATCGAAGGCTGCATTGATTGAACGCCATGCAGAATACGATGCTCAAGCTAGAGTAGCTGCAACTAAGCGATTCGAATTAGACCCAAGACCAATTGCGATTCCAGAAGTAATCGAGGAGCCAAGAGAGTTTCATTTCCAATGGGAAAATAACCCTGTGAAGCTGAAGACAGAAGAAGTACTCGCCGGAGAGGTTGTCCGTAAAGGCGAATTTGGTTGGCTTGAAGATGAGAGGGTTGACGAGATAAGAAACATAGTCGATAAGCACGACATGACCCTCGACCAAGCACTATCACTTCGTAGTGCATTGCTACAGCAAAAAACGGTCTATTCCCATGGAAGATTGCAATCTCGTGGAAAAGCCCTAGTTCGACTATACCGCGAAGGAGTAGGGATTGTTGATCTATCAAAGAGATTTGATTTCCCTCCAATGAATGTATTCAGAGTGGTATTGAAAGAGATGGGATGGTCGAAATCTAGGATCAAGGAAACTTTGCGAGCGCCGTCTAAATTCAAACAGCGCGAGCGCGCTGAATTCGAAGCAGCAGAGGCTGCAGACAGGGTTAGCAATGTCGACCAATCTGAAACTCATGAGCGTGCAGACCTATTCGAAGAAATACTTGCAGATTGGTTTGAGGCCCAAGGGGTTCGACTTCGTAGGCAGCCCGAAATGGTAAAGGAACAGATGATCGAACATGGAAGGCCTGTCAATACGCCCGACTTGTTATTCCTTGACCATGTGCACATCAATGGAGAGCCTGTGGCTTGGATTGATGCAAAGCATTTCTATGGCGCTGATGTTGATTTCCAGAGAAAGAAAATCGCAAAGCAATCAGCAAGATATGTTGATTCATGGGGGCAAGGTGCGTTGGTTTTCAGGCATGGTTTCTGTGCCAATGTCCACATTCCAGGAACCGTGCTATTGGATTGTGGTCCGCTAGATCTCTCGTTGTTGGACAAATCTACTGAAGACCAGTAAGCCGAACACCAAGGCCGAGTCCTCTCAATCGAGATGATAAATCATCAAAATCGGTAACATAACCTAGTTTTCTTGGAACGATAATCAGTGATGTTCCAAGCATGCACAAATGGCAACTCATTGTATCATCGAGATGAGATTGTACTGTATCGAGTAGAGTTGCCCTCTCAACCTCTTCTAGTAATCCTGATTCCAGAGCAAACCTGTCTGCCTCTTCTAACAAAGTAGGCCAGATTAGCGAATTCCAATCATGAGCCATCAATCGATCTACGGCTGAATCTCCAGCGAGAGTAATACTCTCTTTCCATTGAGGATCGTCTATGTATCCAGAGGTGTGCTTACTACCTTCAGGAACCCAAACCAACAGTGCCTTGCAGCCAACATCGAAGCCGAGGACTTTGCCCGGAGCCGGGGGGCTTCCGGGTTTGATACGCAATTCACAACCCCCTGCCCAAAGGCCGAGAACATCTCCTAATCCACCAGAATGGATTCTCTCTAAACGGTGGGCCAACCTAGCTAACTGGCCATCATCTCCCTTGTCAAACAACTCGCCGAGCGCTAAACTTGCTGCGAGTAAACCCGCAGCAGACATACCAAATCCCTGAGAAACAGGAAGTTCGAGATCTACATTCATCTCAACTGCTTCGCTGACCTTGAAGACCTCTCTGAAAGCCTCTAGCAAATCGACATACAGGAAATTTCCTTCATCGAATAATGACCCGTCCATTTGTGAAACAGTGATTCTATCTTCTTCGCCTGGAATCTTTCTCACTGAAACTTCTACTCCCTCTTCGAGGCAAAATCCTGCCCCACGTGAGCCTTGATTGCGAGATAGTAGTGCCTGTGAATGAACTGAGAACAGTAGGGTCACGTGGCCCCCGACCTGAACAACAACCTCATCCATTGTGCTAGCGCTTACGCTCACAGGTCATCATGCTTCTCCAACCCAAATCGACTAAGTGTCGATTCAAGCCATTGCTGTCTCAATCTCGCCAGTAATCTTCTCGAAGCGAGATACTAGCTCTGCGCAAGCGTGGTTGAATACATCTGCTGCAGACATTGAACCATCGGATTCGAAGGAGAATACATACTCTCCAGGAATGTCCTCTAGGACGATTGCTCCATCGAAATCACTGTCACGGCCTGTACCGTATCCGACTTGGTGTAGAGCGCGCTCAAGGTCTAGAACTGCATCAACATCTGTGCACTCCTTGTTCTTGAACAACTTCGAGTCAATCTTGCGTCCCGACTTGGATGTCAAATCAAGATCGAAGAGAACGTTAGCCTTCTTTGGCTTAGCAAGTATTGCCTTCTGTCTTGGCTGGAATGTTACCGCTGCTGCAGGGCACCACTTTGCATGGTCGCGTCCACGACCAAGTGTTGCATATGCATACAACTCAAGGAACTGACCCTTGGAAAGAATGGTTAGTGGGATGCGAGCGTGTTCCTCAGCGATTTGCAACTTGGTCTCACCAAGTACATTCAAATCTCCAGCATATACTGTCTTGAATTCTTCTTCGGAATCAGCAGCTGGTCCACGAACGGATAGGTGGTAGATAATCTGAGATAGTGGTGAACCCCACTGGTCTTCAGGTAGATTCTCATTGTTCGGGTCATCTTCTGGGAACATGAACTCATCTAGATAAGTTGGAATTGGAATCATTGCAAGGCGGTGTGCAAGTACTTCGTCAGGTAGTACATTCACCGACTCGATTACTTCTCCGTTGTCGTCCTTGCTAACTCCTTGCTCAAATCGGACCTTGGTAATGGCCATCTTTGGAACGTCAGCGATAATTGCTCGGCGCAGACTGTTCACTTGAGCAGCGTTAGTTTTTGACAACAGAATACGGATATTGTTGCCCTTGGGCCAGCCATCTACGATTTCTGCCTTCATTTTTTTCAACTCCACTATTCAGACACGGCGGCCACGGCGGCCACCCTTCTTCTTGGTACCATCGTGAGCGATCGGGGTTACATCCTCGATTCTTGTCACTGTGACACCAGCACGAGTAAGAGCACGGATAGCTGCCTGAGCACCTGGTCCTGTGTTGTTGGACTTGTTTCCACCAGGTCCACGGTACTTGACGATGACCTGTGTGAACTCCTTTTCCTTTAGTTGGTCAGCTAGACGCTCTGCTGCACGAGTTGCAGCGAATTGTCCACCAGAGTCCTTGGAGGACTTGACAACTTGTCCACCAGAACACTTTGCAATGGTCTCAGCACCGGTAAGGTCGGTTGCTGTCATCAACACATTGTTGTAACTAGAGAAGATATTGATGATCGCTTTGCGCATCAGTTCTCACCTCCGGGAACTGTGTCCTCTGCCTTAGGCGCATCTGCTGCAGCCTCGTTGACATCGGATGCCTCGGACTGGGTGAATTCTGGATCGACCTCGTCCTCTGCGTACTCAGCAGATTCGCGTACTCCTAGGATGGTTTGGCGAATTACGTGATTCTCATCATTCAACTTGGAGCGAGGGTGGTATCGAATCAATTCCTCTTCGTCACGAGTAACTGGGTAAGATGGGATTGTGACCTTTTGGTCGCCAATGCAAATCTGTCCGTGGGTAACGAGTTGGCGTGCTTGCTTCATCGAGCAAGCCAATCCCTTGTAGTAGACTTGAGCCTGTAGTCTGCGATTTAGAATATCTTCAGCAGACAAAGATAGGATGTCGTCCAGAATTGCATCAGAGGTGATTAGCCCTTTGCGGTGAAGTGAGCGAAGAAGATCTTCCTTCTCACGAGCGAAGTGCCCTTCAGAAGTATCTACACGACCGATTAGCTTCATCGCTTGACCACGAATACGGCGTAGAGCGGACTTAGCCTTCCAAATCTCTGTCATGTTCTTCAGACCGTGATTAGCACGAATTGCGTGCTCTTCTTCGATTCTGTCTGCCTTCCATGGGTGAGGCGGTGTGTCGTACTTTGGTCGAGCGAATTTAGGATGTCCCATACTTTATTCCTCCAATCACTTCTTTTTCTGGACACCAAGAGTTAGTCCAAAGCGACCGTTGGAACGGCCGCGCTGTCCACGAACCTTGTGACCACCTGCGTGGCGAACGCCACGGTAGCACTTGATCGAACGAAGACGAGAGATGTCGTCTTCATGGGTGAGTTTGAGGTCTTGACCTGCGAGGTGTAATTCATCGCCACTCTCAAGGTCTCGCTGACGGTTCAGCATCCATAGAGGTACGTTCTGAGCGTATCCCTCAATCGCTAGACGCAGAGTCTCTTGCTGGTCGGAGTCAAGGTGACCAGCTCTCATAGCAGGATCAAATCCTGTAATCCTGCAGATATTTGCTGCAGTTCGGTCACCGACACCGCGAACTGCGGTCAAAGCGGTACGTAGAGGCTTGAGGCCGTCAATATCGGTATCAGCCATGCGAAGCATGTAGGAGAAATCGTCTCCAAGTTCCTGGTCGTTTGCCATGGTATGTCACCCTTCAGCGCGTTAGACATGATGTCGAGCGGCTTTGCGACAAACCACCCCTATATCAAGACCGCGATTGACAAATTGAGATACTGCGCCTCAAAAATGGGGTTTTGGAAAGGGCTGTTCGCAGCGCGCGACGCCATTCATCTGATTCGGCACAAAAGTAGCATTGAATCATCGGGTTGTTTGGCTACGAAACCGATGAGGTCTCCGCCCTTGGCTGCGAGTTGTCTATCCAAACTGCCCTGAAGTCGCGGTTGAGCCTCTGGGTCCAACTGCACCCGAAGGGTGAGTTTACCAAACCCAAGTTCTCTCGCAGCATCGATTAACAACGGTAAATTTCCCTCATTGATATCCGCATGAATCAGTTTCACAATTTTACCACTTGCTTGAACCAGCAAATTATCTGACGAACGAGTGAATTCAAATTCACCCGGATGGTGTATTTGTGGCCTCCTGCCACCGGTGATTCCCCATACAACCTCTTGACCTGGTAGCGCTTTATCGAAGAATGTTGGAGCCAATCCTGATTCAACTAAAGCTGCATCTAGAAGGCTCACAAATTCGCCTTTGCGCGGCGGCCTTCTCTGCGCTGAAATTTCGGTATAATCTCCTTCCACAATCACCGGTTTATCCTTCATATCTGGGGGGATTCGAATGAATCTACGGGATATGCCTGGAGAGGATAATTGCCCAATCCAAAGGGAGAGTCTGTCCACTCTACCTCTCCCCCGGCTTGTCCAAACCCAAGTCTTCCCTATTCCTGGCCAGAAATCTTCAACCATCAGTTCCACTTGTTTCCTTTGATCTGAAACCAAACGTGGGGATAAGTCGAGCAATATTGCAGGCCCGCGTTCTCCTTCGGACAAATGGTCCTTCCAAGCTGAAAAAATGTCAGGTAGTTGCGGCGCCATTTCCTCAAGTCCATGTGTACGGGAATTTCGGGGGCGAGCCGGGTCGATGTGCAACATTGCAATTGATTTCGAGCCATCGCCTATCGTTCCGTCTCCGACTCTAATCGTTGATTCCAATAGCGTTGAATCGAACCCTTGATCTGCAACTCTACGTAGATTTGCCACTGCGGCTTTAGCTGTTGGTTCATCCAATTCAATTCCAAAACCTTCTCTTCCCATCATCGCACAATATGCTGCAAGTTGTATGCCACTGCCACAAGCTGGGTCGAGAATCACTCCTTTCGGAATCTGCATTTTTCTAACAAGTTTAGCTCTCTCTACTGCTACTTGCCAAGGGGTCGCCAATGGTTTGGCGTCCTTTGCATATTGGAATAGTAATCCTTCGGGTGCTGTGTTATCCTTTACCGTTGGACCTGAAAGGTCTGCTTGTTCAGGCGACAGATCCATGATATCAGCCCGAGATATCGGAACGAACTAGTAGGCTTTCAAAC
>MDTE01033229.1_pt1 | contig 13490 bp, 10 predicted proteins | sample 811231 | NCBI WGS metagenome assembly MDTE01 (sample SAMN05326651, study PRJNA326480) | marine metagenome | isolation source: seawater | place: Indian Ocean: Red Sea | collected 2010
ATCGCCATACTTGTCGATCTGGTCATTGAAGTGACGCCATCCGAACAGGATGCAGTTCTCGTCGTCGACCGGCACGTGCCAGCGCGACATGCACGAAGTCGAGTACCGCGCCTCATGAGCGGAAGAGAACAGGCTGGGTACCTGGCCCAGGTTGGGGAAGATCATTGCCGTGGACCGAGCCCAGATCACGTCGTCGCTCATCCGCCGGCCGGCAACGAAAATGCAGCCGTGACCGTTGTGGGTCGGCTGCCATTCCAGGACGGGCATGATCTCGGTGAACGAACCGGGAAAAGCGAGCCCATCCGCCATCTGCCGGTCGACGCTTTCCACGGTCATGTTCGGGTTATGAAGCAACGCGGCGTGGAAGTGGTCCATGATGTTCTCGTACGCCTGCAGCCAGTTGCAGGGATAGATGTTCGAGAACGCGACGAGCTTAGTGCCTTCGGGAAAGCGATAGATGTCGTATTCGGGGAACTCGGGCTTCTCCTTCGGCGGGCCCATGTACGCGAACACGAGTCCATTGCGCTCGAAGGCCGGATAGGCACCGTGATAGACGGTCTCCTTGATTTTGCTGTCCTCGGGCTCGGCCGGCGTCTCGAGGATGGTACCGTCGATGTCGTAAAGCCAGCCGTGGTAGCAGCAGCGGATGCCACGGGGCTGGATGATGCCGTACTCGAGCGAAGTGCCGCGGTGGCTGCAGTGACGCTGCAGCACGCCGACCCGATCCGAGCGGTCGCGGAAGGCAACCAGGTCCTCCCCCAGAATGCGTATGGCCTTGGGGACGTCGGTCAGCTCCTCCGACAGGCACACCGGATGCCAGAACTTACGCATGTACTCGCCCATGGGTGTGCGGGGATCGGTGCTGGTGAGCACCGGGTCGGGTTTCGCCATGGCAGTCTTATGGTAGGCGCCATAGGGTTCGTGCAGGATCTTGGTATCAGGCATGGCGGCAGCAACTCCCACATAATTTCAACGCGTATTTTATTCATCCGACAGGCGATTCCAAGTTTGGCAGCACCCCCGTCCTAATGGCCGTATCGACCTGTTTGCCGAGCTGTGGATTTTGGGTTTCACATCTGACTGGAAGTGCTTACATTCCCGGGACATTTACGGCGCCGGGTTAGCTCAGTGGTAGAGCAGCTGATTTGTAATCAGCAGGTCAGCGGTTCGAATCCGCTACCCGGCTCCAGCCTTCTCGACCCGAACCGCTCGTGCGTTTCGCCGCCCCGCAGAGCGGCACCTCGAACGGAGCGCTCGCATCAAAGATCAATAACCTTCCAATGCCTCGATCATGGCCGCGAGCTGCGTTTCATACTTCCGCCATTCATCTGAGCTTCCCTGATACATCTTGCGGCGGACTTGCGCAGAAGAAGCGGACTGCACCGTTCGCTCCGTCTTGTGAAATTCCAGACAGCGGTCCTCCCAGTCCAGACCGGCATACGCCAACAGCTTACGGGTCTCTTCATCCTGATTTTTGGTGAGATTCTCGTAGTTCAGATTGTAAATCCGGCCCGGGAACTTATCGTTCCAGAACGCCATCAAGTCACTGTACAGCTTGTAATAATCAACTAATTCTGTCAGATCATAAATATAAGACTGCCTCATCCCGAATCTTGGTAAGTAATGTTTAAATACTGACCAACACACAGCACGAGCATCCCGCTGGGTGTGAACAATTTTACTTTCGGGTATTGCTCCAAGGATGAACCCGATGAACCTGAAGTTCAGCGGATTCTTTTCGGCAATGCTGGTTTCGGAAACATCCAGGCCTTTCAGCCCGGACAGGTACTTTTCCCGGATGGAAGGGAATTGGTCTTCCACCGATTGACCAAGAGACTCTTCGTCCAATGAAATCGAATTTTCGAGCAACACCAGCTCGCCCGCGCCGTGCACCTGTGAGTGACTGGCCAGGATTTGCTCCACCAACGTTGTCCCGGATCGCGGCATACCCAGAATAAAGATGGGCCGTTTGCTTCCGGTACTCTCCATGGCTTCCGAGCCGTCCAAGCCGGATAAGTCTCCCTCGAATGCGGACTTGATCTGCTCAAACAATTGCCGGTCGGCCGAAGTGAACGACTCCAATTGCTCTTTTCGCAGGCGATTGCCCTCGGCAAAGTGAGAAAAAGAATTCTCGTAATCACCGATGTGTTCGAACGCATTCCCCAATGCAAAATTCAGGTAGACCCTGTCCTGGTTCGTGAGGGCGTGATCATTGATGAGGTTGAGCATTGACTGGATTTGCGGATCATCGCTCTCGTGCTTCTTGATCCTGCCCTGGTGGTAGTACGCTTCGGCATAGTTCGGCTTTAACTGCAGCGCCGTATCGAAATTCTCGGCTGCTTGGTCAGGCTTGCCGGCATGCGTGTAGGCTAGCCCCAGATTGTTATGCGCCTCGGCATAGCCGGGCCGTAACTTCAGGGCTCTCTCGAAACTGGCAACCGCTTCCTCGAACCTTCCCAGCTCATTAAGAGCTGCACCCAGATTGTTGTGGGCTTCGGCAAAGTCGGGGCTCAACTGCAGGGCCTGTTCATGACGCGCAATAGCCTCTTCATATCTGCCCAGACCATTGAGCGCGGCACCCAGATTGTTATGGGCCGCGGCGTAGTCCGGGTTTAGTTGCAAGGCCTTTTCATGGCTAATAATTGCCTCTTCAGGTTTACCCAACTCGTTCAGGGCAATCCCCAGATGGTTGTGCGCGGTGGCGTAATCGGGTCTCAGTGCCAGGGCTCTCTGAAAACTGGCAGCCGCCTCATCAAATCGCCTCAGACGACTAAGAGCGATTCCCAGATTGTTGTGCACCTCTGCCCGTTCGGGCATGAGCTCCAAGGTTCTCTTGAAACTGGCGACGGCATCTTCGGGCTCGCCGAGCGACGACAGCGCAACTCCCAGATAGTTGTGGGCCTCGGCATCGTCGGGGTTCAACGCCAACGCTCTCCTGAGACTGGATACCGCCTCTTCCAGTTTGCCGAGATGACTGAGAGCGATCCCCAGATTGCTGTGTGCTTCGGCATTATCGGGCTGCAACGTCGAAACCTGCCTGAACTGGGAGGCCGCCCCCTCCCAGTTCCCCAGGTTTGCGTTTGCCGCACCGAGCAAATTCGGGATTGGGGGGACATTGGGGAACTGCGTCAACAACGGCTCACCTTGCGATATAACGTCTTGAAAACGACCCTGCTCGTAGAGTACGGCCAAGTGCCTGAAACGTTCTTCCAGGGAACCCGCGTCGGTCGCCGGACCCAGCGCGTTTCGTGACTTCATGGCCACCATTCCATCAATCGCTTGTTTGTTCCGTGGCGATTTCTCAAGGGTGTTCTCGTAAATCTGTTTCGCAAGCGCCAACTCACCCTTCCTGGCGAGCTCTTCAGCCTCGCGTAGCGCTTAGTCAACTGATGGGGACATGGCGCAATACAGAACCTACCGTGTTCAAGATGACCCGCCCACAAAAAGTGATCCGGGTCCATAGTTAGTGTATTGACGATCTTCATTCCATTCGCATCGCAACCCGAATCGCTGCCGGGGGGTCTCTTTACAGACTGCAAACCGGCTGCCTGATCGACTACAGCCGCAGCGATGAATTAGGGTGCGATCAAGCCCACAACAAAACGATCTCGAATCGACCGTCCGGGAGTGCGCAATGAAAGAACCGATCACGTTCTACAGCGAGGGCACCAAACTTGCCGGGGACATCTATCTGCCAGATACGCCAGCTGACAGGCCGCGTCCCGGGCTCGTCCTGGTGGGGGGCTATACCTACGTCAAAGAGGTCAACGGGCCCGCGTTCGCTGAGGCCGTCATCGATGCGGGGTATGCCGCCATCGCCTTCGACTTCAAGGGTTGGGGTAGCAGCGAGGGTCCCTCGAACCGCTTGGACCCCTATGGCCGGGTCTGGGATGCGCATGCGGCCCTGACCGCTCTCGCTGCGCGCGACGACGTCGACGCGGACCGTATCGGAATTATCGGCTGGAGTTACGGGGGCGCCACGGCCACATGGCTCGCCGCAGTCGACCCACGCGTCCGTTCCGTCGCGAACACGATCACGTTGGGCAATGGGCGGCGCTGGATGGAAGGTGTTCGCTCAGGAGAAGAGGTCAGCGCGCTGCACGCCCGCGCCGATAAGGATCGGATCAGCCGGGTTCAAACCGGTATTTCGGAAACCGCCCCCATCCCATCCATCCTCCACATGAGCGCATCCGAAAGCGCGATACTGGATGCCGCGCGAGAAAAGGAAGGAGTCGAGCCCGGGCAAATTCCTCTCGAGTTCATCGACGAGACCTTGGCGTTCAATCCCGAATGGGTCGTCGACAAGATTGCGCCGCGGCCCGTGCTGTTTGTCGCCACCGAGAACGATGGTGTTTGCCCCCCTGAGGAAAGCCAGATCCTCTACGACCTGGCGGGTGAGCCCAAGAAGCTCGTGATGATTCCCGATTGCGGTCACTTCAATTTCTATTCCGGAGCGCCGTTCGATCAGGCGATGAAGGAAATCATCGACTGGTTCGACACGCATCTTTGAGGTAGGTCCGCAAATCCCCTCCCCGGGATCCGGTGGGGGCGATAACGAACCTGATCGTGGCGTGATCTAGTTGATCTCCGAAACAATCTTCCCGAGCTGGCGGATGGTGTTCAGGGCCTTCTCCTGTTCCATGCCCGGCCACTGGACGCGGCAGATCATGTGGTTGAAGCCCAGCTCCTCCCTGTAGCGCAGAAACTGGTCCTTCACGGATTCCGGATCCCCGACAAAGAAGCACTCCTCCATGAGCCGATCGAAAATCGAGCCGTCGTCAGTGTCCTTCAGGCCCCATCCCTCGTAGGCACCGTACTTGTAACCGAGCGGACCCCTGGCTTCCTCGAGCGCCTCGGCACGGGTTGCCCCGATGTGAACCTCGCGCGTCAGGGGAAGCTCGCTCGGGAACGGCTTATCCGACGCCTCCAGTTCGGCGCGATACATCGGCAGCTGGCGCTCCAGCAGTTCGAACGGTGCCTGGAAGGGCGGCACCCAGGTATCGCCGATCCGCGCGGCGCGGCGCACGGCCGCATCCACGTGCGCCTCCACCCAGATCGGCGGGTGCGGGGTCTGCAACGGCCTGAGGCCGATGCCCAGTCCTTCAACCGAGTAGTGCTTCCCGTGATGCGTGACCATGTCCTGGGTCATCAGTTTGCGAAGCAGTTCCACGCCCTCGGTAAGACGTGAGGCCCGTTCCTTGAACGGAATGCCGAGGGACTGGAACTCCTCCTCGCGATAACCGAGACTCACGCACAATACGTAACGGCCACCCGTGAGTAGGTCCATCGTCACCACCTCCTCGGCGACATCGGCGGGGTGTCTGAGCGGAAGGACGGTGACGTTGGGGCCGATGGTCATGTCACCAGCTTCGGGGATCAAGCGCGGCAGAAGCTGGCTTGGCGCAATGAATTGCATCGGCCCGACGAGGCGATGTTCGCCGGTCCAGAGCGAATCGAAACCGCTGTCGCGCGCAACGTGGACCTGCTCGATGAGATTTTTGAGCACGACGGTCGGATCGACGCCTTCCTTGAAGTGGTTGAGAAAGAAAAGGCCTACTTTCATGGCACTCCCGGCTACCTCGTGCGGGTTTCTTGGGGCTGCATCTTTCTCCGAGACTATGGCTTGATCACCAGCCCGCGCAAGCAGACCCGACCGGCTTGCGACAGCAACCCGTTCAAGGGAAGATGAGCCCATCTCACCTGTTTGCGGAGATGAACGTGAGGCTCTGTTTGATCTGATCCGTACCCTTCCCACCGTCTCGAAAGAATGTTCCATGACGTTACAATTCGAACACCTCCTGACCATTCAGATCGGCATCGAATACACCGATAGAATCGGTGAAACGCCATACGGCTGGCGCCGTAATGACGCCATCAACGGCGAATTCGAGGGACCGAAGCTACGAGGCCGCGTCCTGCCGGGCAGCGACGACTGGTTGCTCGTGCGCCGCGACGGAACATTCAATCCTCACTGCCGGGTGCTGCTGGAGACGGACGATTCCGAACTCATCATCATGACGTACTCGGGCATCCGGCACGCCACCCAGGATGTGCTTGACCGGCAGGAGCGCGGCGAACCCACGGAACCGACTGAGTTTTATCACCGCATCACGCCGCTGTTTGAAACCGCATCCGAGAAGTACGACTGGCTCAACCGCATTGTCACCGTCGCCCGCGGCCAGCGCGTCATGAAGGATGGCCATAGCGTTCCGATCTACAACGTCTATCAGGTGCTGTAGCCGCAGCGATTTCCGCTAAACGGAAGCATTTCCCAGAAACTTTCCAAAGAACATCTTATGTCCGAATTAGAATCCAAACTGTTGATGAAGATGACCCTGGAGGACGTGACCGTTCGCGAGGTGGGAACGACACCGAAAGGCGAACGGCGGTTCGCCACCATTGGCGGCGGGCACTTCGAGGGGCCGGACCTGAAGGGCAAAGTGATGCCGGGCGGAAGCGACTGGATGTCCGGGCGGGGCAACGGATCCGTGGTGATGAACGGCCGCCTCTCGCTCCGCACCGACGACGGCCACGTCATCGCCATGCGCTATCGCGGCGCCATGGACGGCGCGCCGGACGTGCTGGCTCGTCACGCGGAAGGCGAACCCGTCGATGAGTCCGAGTACTATCTGAGGTTTGTGACCTACTTCGAGACGACCTTGTACAAGTACGGCTGGCTCAACCACCTAGTCGGCGTTGGTATCGGCCATCGCGAGGCGGCGGGCCCCGTGTACAACATCTACCACGTGCTCTAGCACACTAGGACATCCGTCCCTCGCGCGCAAAGTCCCAAACCGTATTTCGTCGACGGCGTGACTTCGTCGCCTGGTGGTGTCATAGACAACCGCGAACTCACGCATCACGAAACAGGGAGGTAATTCCAAATGATCTACGAGCTACGTATCTACCACTGCATGCCAGGCCGGCTGCCGGACCTCGTGAAACGGTTCGACACCATCACGCTGGAGCTGTGGGAGAGGCACGGCATCCGGCAGGCCGGTTTCTGGACGACGCTGATCGGCGAATCGAATCAGGACCTCACCTACATGCTGGCCTGGGAGTCGATGGCCGAGCGGGAGGAAAAATTCGGCGCGTTCATGACCGATCCCGAATGGATCAACAAACGCGCCGAGACCGAAGCCAATGGGCAAATCGTCGCCAACATCAGCAGCCAGTTCCTGCAGCCCACGAGTTTCTCTTCCGTGCAATGACGAGCTGAGTCAACCAGTGCCTTTCGGCGCTTCCCGGTCAGCGCTCTGCTTCCTCGCGGAGAATCTCCAGGGCAAGCCACTCTTCCTCAGCAGCGCCTAATTCCTGTTGGGCGGCATCGCGCCGTTCCGCCGACGAACTGAATGCGTCCGGATCCCGGGAATAGAACCCGGGATCCGACAGCTTCTGATCCAAGGACTCGAGCTCCCTGTGGAGTTCGGCGATACGCTTGGGCAAGACTTCAAGCGCGTGCTTCTCCTTGAAGCCCAGTCGCTTCCGTGTCAGTCCTGGGACAACCTTGCCTTTTCGCGCCGGTTTCGCGGGTCGGGACGGTTCTGGGCCGCTCACCTCGAGGGGCGCTACGCCATATCCGCGCTGGGCGATCATGTCGGAATAGCCTCCGGCATATTCGATCCACTTGCCTTTTCCCTCGAAGGCGAGGATCGATGTTGCAACCCGATCGATGAAGTCGCGATCATGGCTCACCAGCAGGACGGTACCCGCGTAATCGCCCAGCAACTCCTGCAGCAGATCGAGCGTCTCCAGATCGAGATCGTTGGTCGGCTCGTCGAGCACCATCACATTGGAGGGTGTTGCGAGGCCCCTTGCCAGCATGAGCCGCCCGCGCTCGCCACCCGACAGAGCGCCGACGGGCGTGCCCGCCTGCTCGGGCGTGAACAGATATTCCTTCATGTATCCGATGACATGCCGGCTGCCATTGCCGATATCCACCATGTCGCTTCCGCCCCCGGTCAATGAATCCCGCAGGGACGATGACGGATCGAGCGCAGCGCGACGCTGATCCAGCGAGACGAGATGGATATTCGCGCCCAGTCGGACCGACCCCGAGTCGGCTGCGAGACTACCGGTCAGCAAATTCAGGATTGTCGTCTTTCCGGCTCCGTTGGGTCCCACGATTGCGAGGCGGTCGCCACGCTGAACACGAAGGGAGAGGCCCGAAACGATGACCCGCCCGTCGAAGCCCTTGCTCACTTCTTTCGTCTCGGCGACAAGCCTGGCCGAGGACTCCGCCGCGTTGTGGCTCATCACGACATTCCCTGCAGGTCCCCGCTGATCGCGTCGGGTCTGTCGCAGCGCGGCCAGATCGCGAAGACGCTTCTGGTTTCGCTTCCGCCGGGCCGTCACCCCGTAACGAACCCAGTGTTCCTCGGCCACGATCTTTCGATCGAGTTTATGGCGATCGAGTTCCTCCGCCTCGAGGAGTTCATCGCGCCAGGTTTCGAACGTTTCGAATCCCCTTTCATGGCGGCGCACCATGCCGCGATCGAGCCACAGCGTGGCGCGGGTCAGGTTACCCAGAAATCGACGGTCATGACTGACAACGACCAGAGCCGATCGAATTTCGCTCAGCTCCGTTTCGAGCCATTCAATCGCAGGAAGATCGAGGTGATTGGTCGGCTCGTCGAGCAACAAGATATCGGGCTCGGGGGCCAACACCTGGGCCAGTGCGCAGCGACGCAGTTCCCCGCCCGACAGCGTCGTAGGATTTTCTTCCCCCGACAGGCCCAGCCGTTGGAGAAGGTATCGGGCTCGATGCGGGTCACCCGACGGATCGAGACCGTCGATCACCGCATCGAGTGTCGTGCCAAACTCGTCGAACCGGGGCTCCTGTGGCAGATACCGGACGGTTGTGCCGTGACGGATGACCCGATCGCCATGGTCGGGTTCGATGGTTCCTGCGGCGATCTTCAAGAGGGTGGACTTGCCTGACCCGTTGCGCCCGACCAGTCCCAGGCGGTCGCCCGGTTGCACCAACAACTCGGCACCCGACAGCAATGGCGTGCCGCCAAAGGTCACGTGCAGGTCCCGAAGGGTGAGAAGCGGCGCGGCCAAAGTGGTCTCCGTTGAATCGTATGTCTCGAGGCGATGAAATAGCCGCTCTATCGATCATTCGCCATCTATTGATTAATCTGCGTCGCACGCAGCCCGCGATAAGTTGATCTGAACGGGCCTGAAGAAAGTGGGAAACTCGCGGGCATGTTGGTCACAGAAAATGCTTCTGAGCACACTCGGGCCCGGCCGTTCGAGACCCGGCCTCTGTCCGACGTGATGGGAGTCGAGATCACGGATATCGGGATGGAAACAGCCGTACGCCCCGAATTCTTCCCGTTCGTGTACGAGGCTTTCCTGGACCACCAGGTGCTGCTGTTCCGTGACACCGATCTGTCACCGGAGACGCAGGTTGCTTTCGCGGGTTGCTTCGGCGAGGTCGAGATCCATGTGCTGGATCAATACCATGGGTCAGGTCTCCCCGAGATCTACCTCCTCTCCAATCTGGGCGCCGACGGAAATCCCACGGGCGAACATCCTGATCCCGGCACCATGCACTGGCATACGGACCTGTCCTGGCGTCCGCGCACCGGTCTGGCAACGATGATGTATGCGGTTGAGGCCCCCAGAGAAGGAGGCGAAACACACCTTTGCGACATGTACGGTGCGTACCAATCGCTGAGTGAGGATTGGATTGGCCGGCTGGCAGGCGTAAAGGCCATCCACAATCTCGACTTCTCCCGCACGCGCCGGCAAAGCTGGGAACCCCTTAATGACGAGCAAAGGGCCAAGGCGCCTCCCTCGACCCATCCCATCTTGCGCACACACCCCGAAACGGGTCGGCAGACCGTGTTTCTCGGCGATCATGCGGAATGTATCGAAGGCATTGAATACGACGAGGGCCGCAGCCTCGTGGAAGAGATCAATGAGCTGATCGCACCCGAGGAGCTCGTCTACCAGCATCGCTGGGAACAGGGCGATCTGATCGTGTGGGATAACCGCTGCACCATGCACCGGGCGACGGCTTACGATACCGCGAACGACCGGCGTGTAATACGGCGCTGTACCGTCAACGGCGACGCACCGTTTTAGATCGAGTACACGGAAAGTTTTTTGTCTCTCGTCACAACTGAAGTCCTCCCCCCCTTGAAGGGGGGAGTGTAGAGGGGGGTGTGTTGAAAGTTGCTGTTCACCACCGTAAACGACTTGTGTCCACCCCCACCTAGCCTCCCCCTGCTAGGGGGAGGAATTGTTCCACTTTCACCCTGCAAATCGAGGCTCCGGCAAGCCCACGGCATCGAGACCGTGGATTGCGAACAGATGCCCGTCGTTCTCGTTATGGCCCTTAACTCCTTCGAACTCCCAAATTGAGGTGACATAGAGAACGTCAAGGTTGGAGCCACCGAAGGCCACGCAGGACGGGTGATCCGCCGGCGTGTCGATCATCTGCATGAGTTCACCGCCAGGCGAATAACGTGCAATGCGACTTTGCGTCACGAAGGCCGTCCACAGGCAACCTTCAGCGTCCACGGTCGCACCGTCGGGCCAGGCATCGAGAGAGTGTAAATCGACGAACGTCCGCACGTGCGAAAGCGCCCCTGTTGCGCCATCGTAATCGTAGGCCCAGATCATCTGACGCGGCGTGTCGGCGAAATAGAATGTGCCGCCGTCCGGACTGAAGCAGGCCCCGTTGGCAATCTTCACATTCTCACGAAGGGTTTCGACCCCGAGATCGGTATTCAGACGGTAAAGGGAACCGAGACCGGTTTCGTCCCCGGTATCGGACATTTCCATCGAGCCCGCGATAAACCGCCCCTGCCGGTCGACCGTTCCATCGTTGAACCGCGTCCGATCCTCCCCCGCTTCGGGATCGATGATGAGCGTCGCCAATCCGCTCTCAAAGTCGAAGAAATGGAACCCGGACTTCAGGGCGACTACGGCGCCGCCCCCCTCGCGCAACGCCAGGCAGCCGATCAAGTCCGGGAGGGACCAATTCGTGACGTCGCCCGCCGATGGATCGAGACGGCGTATGCGCCGGCTCACGATATCAACCCAGTAAAGAACCTGGTTTTGCGGGTCCCAAAGCGGCCCTTCCCCCAACAGATCACGCTCGGTGTCGATACGCTGGATATCGATGCTCATCTTGAACTCCCGTGTGCCATTCTCAACGAATGCCTTCGACAGGGGTTAGAGGCGGTCGACCCAAAATCATGTCAGATGCCTTCTCTGCAATCATCAGGGTTGCCGCATAGGTGTTGGCCGACACCATGGTCGGCATGATCGAGGCGTCGACCACGCGAAGTCCCTCGATCCCATGCACGCGCAACGCAGGGTCCACCACCGTGGTTGGATCGCTGGTGGCTCCCATCCGACAGGTTCCGACCAAGTGGTAGTTGGTGTTCCCGCTACGGCGGGCGAAGTCGAGCCACTCGTAATCCGTGTTCACGTCGGGACCGGGAATGGTTTCACGCTCGATATACGGTGAGAGCTCTGGCGACTGGAGTATCTGACGTCCAACCTTGAGGCCACTCACCAGTACCCGCTGGTCGTGGGGATCGTCGAGATAGTTGGGCTGGATCTCGGGATCGTCGAACGCATCGCGAGACCGGGCATGCACCCAACCGATGCTTTCAGGGCGATGCTGGTTCATGCCTAGGGTCAGCCCGGGCGCCTTGTCGAGGAGGCCCATGACGCCCTCACGGGAACTTCCCGGCGTGAACACGCCCTGGAAGTCCGGTGAATTCAGCCCCGGTTCAGACTTCCAATACCAGTGAACCAGCGCAGGTCCCACTCCAAGCACGCTCGGCCGCCCCGTCAGCCATCGCGCCACCTGGCCCAGGAAACGAATGCCGCGTACATCCTCGTTCAGGGTTCGCACACCCCTGACGCGGGCGACCATGCGTACGCCGTAGTGATCACGAAAATTCTCTCCGGCCGGCAGATCCCGGCGCACCGGAATTCCAAGCTTGCGGAGCACGGCTGCGGGCCCAATACCTGCGAGCTGGAGGATCTTGGCTGAATTGATTGTGCCCGCGCTGACGATCACTTCGCGCCGCGCGTGGATCGTCTCAGACCGACCGCCGCGGCCTCGCTGGTAACGCACGCCGACAGCCCGGGCGCCATCGAACAGGATCTCGGTAACCGTGGCATCGTGACGCAGGCTTACGCGTCCTTGACGAATGGCAGGCTTCAGGTAGGCACGTGCAGCGCTGTGGCGCTGACCACGATACACAGTACGCTGGATGTACCCGACGCCATCCTGCACGGCACCGTTGTAGTCGTCATTCGGTGGCAGACCGAGACCCCGCGCACCCGCCATGAAGGCCTCGCACAGTGGGTGCTGCAGGTCGGTCACGGTCACTGGAAGGGGACCGTCCCGGCCCCGGAGGCGATCATCACCAGCACCTGAGAATCGCTCAATACGCTTGAAATAGGGCAGCACATCTTCGTAACCCCAGCCCTGGTTTCCGCGCGCGGCCCAGTCGTCATAATCGCCCCGCTGTCCGCGGCTGAAGAACATTCCGTTGACCGAGCTCGAGCCGCCGACCACCCGCCCCTGCGGGAGGTGAATTTGCCGGTCGGCAGCGCCCGCCACTGCAGCCGTGTGAAAGGGAAAGGTGACCCGGGGATCGAAGAACGTTTTCATGAACCCAGCGGGAATGCGGATGTAGGGATGCCAGTCCCGCGGCCCGGCTTCGATCACGCAAACCCGGGCGGTAACGTCTTCGGTGAGGCGATGAGCCAGTACCGAGCCCGCCGAGCCGCCGCCGACAATCACATAATCGAAGGACTCGCCCTCAGCCATCGTGACGCTATCCAGATCCTGACTGGCCGCGAATCGACCCGGTCACCGGAACCTACCCCCGATTAGGACTGACGAAGACCGTCTTCTGCTGCGTATAGGCCTCGATGCCCTCCATGCCGAGCTCTCGGCCGTACCCGCTCTCGCCATAGCCACCATAGGGGGCGCCCGGCGTCAGGAAGGCATATGTGTTGACCCAGACGTTTCCGGCCTTGATGCGATCGGAGATGTGGTTGGCACGGGCCAGATCGTTGGTGTGGATGCCCGCCGCAAGTCCATAACGCGAATCGTTGGCGAGCTTCACCGCCTCCTCGTCATCCTTGAACATGAAAATGGAGGCGACGGGACCGAAAATCTCCTCCTGGGCGATGGTCGAATCCGGTGGTACGCCGGTGAAGATCGTCGGCTTCACGAAGAAGCCCTTGTCGAGTTCCTCTGGCGCTTCGCCACCGACGGCGAGCGATGCGCCCGAGGCACGGCCCTGCTCGATAAAATCGAGCACGCGACGTCGCTGCTTGTCTGAAATGAGCGGCCCCACCTGGGTTTTCTCTGAGGATGGGTCACCGATCCTCATCTGTCCGGCAAACGATGCCATCCGGTCGATGAATTCATTGTGGATCCGTTCGTGTACCAGCAGGCGCGAACCCGCCAGGCACATCTGACCGGCATTGTGGAACACGCCAAGCAC
>MDTE01145994.1_pt1 | contig 13490 bp, 12 predicted proteins | sample 811231 | NCBI WGS metagenome assembly MDTE01 (sample SAMN05326651, study PRJNA326480) | marine metagenome | isolation source: seawater | place: Indian Ocean: Red Sea | collected 2010
AAAACAATATTCCGAAGGTCTGGATTTCTCTAACAAGAAGGTCCTACAGGTTCTGGTTCTGGTTCATGATGCTCAGGTTCGACAGCATGGGGTTTGGGGCATGATTTTCGAATTTGAAGAATCTGTGTTGTGTAGGGCATCTGTGCAGGGTTAATATTACAGGTTGCAGCAAAGGGCTGTTTAATTTGACATTTTAAAGGACCAGGTGATCGATATACAAATTCAACCGAATTGTAAGTCGAACCAAGTACGTTCTGTCCGTAGTTGTTCATAAGAACAGGACTTAAACTTCTACTAATAAAATCTTGGGCTACCATCTCTCTCTATATATAGAAAAACAGAAAAAAAAATTATTGTTTTATCAGTATATTTATTAATTGTTTTGTATTATCCAAACAATTGACGGCATAGACATCTAAACAATGCGTTTGAATTTCTAAATATAGGACAGTTGGATCGGTATCGTTGCAGTATATAGTATCTGTTTCAAGGGTTTTTGTGATAGGGTAGCCTTCAGGAAAAATATTTCCTGACACCAAGAAATGAGTACCATTTTTTCGAATGCATTGTACATTATGGTCGTGTCCTGAAATGTACAAGTCAACTTTGTAGGTTTCTAGTAAGGATAGTAACCGCCCTCTGAGCTCCAAGGCACATTCGTGTGGTCCATTCGAAAAAATTGGATAATGTCCACAGACGATTTTCCAACGTGCATTTGAATTTTGTAAAGATGTTTCAAGCCACTGAAATTGTTTTTCAATATATGATTGTTCAATAAAGGTATATAAACCCACGACATGTGATGGCACATCACACGCATATAATAAAGAATAGGTAAAGGCTGGTGCCATGATTTGTGTGTCGATAAAAAAAGTGTGTGCCGAGACTGCATGATGTTTTACGTCATGATAGAAAAAGGGACAGTCCCAATTCTTTTCTAATTTCGAATACATCATCTGTGCATTAACGTTTCCATTGTAATCATGATTTCCCAAACAGACATGTTTCGGAATTCGCGACGGAAAAAAGGTATTCATTTTTGATTCCCACTGTTCATCATCGGTCGATGTCACACCATTGGGATAAAAATTATCTCCTAACAAATACAATCGATCATATGGAAAATTACGAAAAAAATCACATTGATACTGGAGAGGTTGACTACCCCAATCACCAAGACAAACAATTCTTTCCATTTCTTTGATTCAAAAAATCAAACGTTTAAATATATTTTTTTGTTTGGTAAAAAAAAAAACAAATGGATATGAAAGTATATTCGAACGATGAATTGAACAAACTATTTTCAAATTACTTGTACTACTATGATTTAATGGTAAAACAAAAAATAGAAATTGAAAAAATGAAAGATAAGGAAAGCGTAATGTACAGCAATGCTGTTGCCCAATACAACAAATTGAACCATGAAATCAAACCTTTCACCGACGAAATCCGTTATATTTTTGCAAATCCGTCAAAAATACGCATCGTTCAAGTTCCGTTGTTTTCTATCCTTCGGGAGCAGTATCAAATTGATAAAGAAAATTTAGATTTACAAAACAAATTGAAAAATTTGGAAAGTATTTTCTCAAGGACCATTCAAAATTTTCGAATACAGGATGTCATTCCCGTCGAGTATTCCGCACGGGAGTTGGAAAAAGAAATTTCTGTCCATGAAGGCATTGTACAAGATCTGGAAGAAACATTTCTAGTGCTATCCAAGAGCAAGTCAGAGAAAAAGAAACAAAGTAAAAAGAAGAAAAAGCCTAGCCTAGAGGATCATATTTTTGATATGATGGGCTTGTAATGTAAAAGGGATGATTGATAGATGAACATTCGCTTCCATATAAGAATACGTTTGTTTGATTACAATTGGCCTTTGGGATGATGCCTTGAATATGAATGCTACTAAGAATATGTACATTTTTTAAGAAATACTGATTATTGTCGGAATCGTATAATAATATTTCAGAATATTTTTCATGGGTTGAAACAGGAGATTCTAAGAAAATCAAAGACATACCCGATTCCATGTCATACTGAACCACACCTCGTTGAAAAATATTTGGTAAAAAGACTTTACCACCCGTGATTACGCCATACGAAAGGGGAATTCCCCACTCATTTTTTGCTTCGAACGGGAACAGTTTGACAACCGTGTCATGAAGATTTTCACAAAAGTTCGAACACCAAGAAGTGAAAAGGCGTGTTAGTTTTGAGATCGAAGAGCATTGCAACAATGACATTGCTTTTTTTCTCTGAGAAAAAAAAATTAGCGTAAAAAATGATATATGGATTCATATAAAAAAAAAAGTAATTTATTTATATATAGTATAAATCATGAATCAACGGTATTGTAGCAGTGGGAATTTCAATGCCTTGAATAAATATCTTAATAGTTTTCTTCCTGATGACCCTGCAAAATATTCTACCGAAATCGTCTACAACACGGATGTTAAATTAGAAAATTTTATCCTTCATGTTGGTGTAGGAGGCTTTCATAGGTCACATCAGGCTTATGCTATCCATCAAATGAATAAAAAAGTTGAACTTGGAAAACGATGGGGAATCTACGGGGTGGGACTACGACCTGAGGAAAAACCATTTTATAAAAAACTAGACAGCCAGAGCTACCTTTATACATTATTTTCACGATGTAATAGCTACACTCGTGTTGAGGTTATTGATGTAATACAAGGGTTTTTTTTCGTACCTGATCATGACAAAAATGAACTGTGGAATAAAGTCCTTACACCACAGATACGAGTTATATCATGCACCGTTACAGAAAAAGGATACCATATGACAGCGGAACACAGATTGAATCTAAAAAACACAGAAATACAACATGATTTACAAAATTGGAAAGATGGAGTTACGGCACCAAAAACATTTTTTGGATTTTTGTGTACATTCTTGAAAAAAGCAAAGGATGAACATTTTGATCCCATTACAGTTCTTTGCTGTGATAATTTAATTCACAATGGCGAACTGTGTAAATCATTATGTCTTGAATTTTGTCATCAGGTTGACCAAGAGTTAGCAAAGTATATCGAGGAGTCAATTGCTTTTCCGAATAGTATGGTCGACAGGATCACTCCATATACGACAAACACAGATAGATTTATGCTCCAAGTTAATTACAATATATTTGATGATATTCCTGTTGTGTGTGAAAATTACATTTCATGGGTGATTGAAAATAAATTTAGCTCATTGGTTCCTGATTGGAATTACATGCCGTTCGTCACAATTACAGACCAACCTGAACTTTATGAAGCACAGAAATTATTATTACTAAACTCGACCCATTCTTTCATGAGTTATTTGGGTTTACTCCATGGAATACAATATGTGTTTGAATTCATGATGGAGCCTAAATTAGTGAAATTGTTGGAAAACTACATGGATGAAATTATTGTATCACTTGATGAATGTCCTGAATTAAATTATAAAGAGTACAAAGAAACAATTTTGAAACGTTTTGAAAATCATTACATTAAAGATGAATTGTCGCGTATTGCACAGGATGGATCTCAAAAGTTGAAAATGACGCTATCAAAGTGTCTACTTTACTTTTTTGAATTAAAAAAGGAGGTCCATTATCTTCCATTTTTTTTAGCATTGTTTGTCCACTTCATGCAATCAGCTCATCATAAAATCAATGATCCAATGTATGAAGAGTTGAGTGAAGTAAAATGTGATTCTAATGAAAGCATTGCAATTTTTTTCCAAAATATCTTTCCGCCATATTTTGCAAAATGGAATGAAATATTGGAAAGAACGTTTTTCTACTTGAAGAAAATAGAATCTAATATCGATCTGTATGATATGATGAACGAAGGATGTTAGCTGAGGATACATATATAATCAATAATTTTTTTCTGTTTCGGACAGAAATTTGCATACAAAAGAATGCCATCTTTTTCGTAGAGATACGATTCATTTTCTTTAAAATTTAAAAAAACATCATTCTTCAAATCAACATCTTGTAAATGTAAATATTGTTGAAGTTGTTGATAAAATTGAAGCCTTACAATATATTGCTGCAAGAAAAATTTTGTCAGACCATACTTTGGTACATATGGAACAATTTCATGATGAATGATTTCACGAGGAAGCATTTTTAAACAGGAGACGAGCGTAGAAATCATTTCTAAGCAAAAAAAAAAATGAAATATTTTTTTTTTTACACAGGACATCTAACAAAATCTATGGAGTTTTTTTTCGAGGATTCCGAGGAACCGCACCAGAGAAGAAGACAGATGATGTTGAAAAAGTATCCTATTATCAAGAGTTTGTTCGGTCCTGATTTTCGTACAAAGTATCATGTTATGATTATCATATTCCTTCAATTGGTAGCTTGTTCCGTAGTGAATGAAATGCGTTGGAGTCATTTTTGGATACTCACCTATTTGTTTTCAGGAACATGTAATCACTACTTGGCCTTGGCCATTCATGAATGTGCCCATCATTTAGTATTTCGTCGATTTTTTGATAACAAAGTTTTTTCCATGATTGCGAATTTACCGCTTGGAATTCCTGTCGCAATATCCTTTAAGCAGTACCATTTGGATCATCATCGTTATCAGGGTATGGAGAGAGACGTTGATTTACCAACCATGACAGAGGCGAATTTTTTCCGTGGAAAGTTTGGCAAATTGCTGTTTTTACTGATGAATCCATTTTTGTATTCCATCCGTCCCTATTTTGTGTCCTTTAAAAAACCGACGAAGTGGGAGATCATCAATGTCATGGTGCAAGGAATATTTGATATGTTGATTGTGCATGTGTTTGGATGGCGTGCTCTCTTGTACCTGTGTATGGGAACATTACTGGGTACAGGATTACATCCGATGGCGGGGCATTTTATTAGTGAACACTTTGTTTTTCAAAAAGAACAAGAAACATACAGCTATTATGGTCCTCTTAATTTGTTATCGTTAAATGTGGGATTTCATGTAGAACATCATGATTTTCCATACATACCTGGGTCACGTTTACCCAAATTACATGATTATGCACCCGAATATTATGATCAACCTCATTATGGTTCATGGACGAAAGTGTTGTATGATTTCATCATGGATGATTCCATCACGTTACATTCTCGTATTCGTCGAAAACAGAAAAAAAGCTAGATTATCGTGGAAAGATTTTTTTGCAAACAGGACAACATTCGGTATGAGAGTAATCAATCCATCGTTGAAGACACTCCTGATGGAACGTATGCGAACATGATAATTGCTCAAGATTGTTGTGATCCGTCAAACAAATATAACACTCACGGTCTCCATAATAAGGAAGAAGTTGGGGGTACCGATTGGATCGATTTATCCGTTCTTGAATAATATTGTTTGTGTGTTGTAAGTCAAGGTATACCCGATAAGTGTGGTAAAGAAAGTTGAAGAAGGACAGTATATCCTTTGTATGAAACATGAAATCAATTGCTGTCCCAATATGAAGTACAATGCGAAAATCCATGATTTCATTTTCAAAACTCGGTGACATGGCTATATCCATACAGAGCAAAACTAACAGGGACATAATGGGATACATGTGGTGGCATTGAAATTGATGATATAAGAAGAAGCTAATAATTGATACGGAATGGATATGAAAATTAGAAAGTATAAAGTTTCGTAATAACATAAAATAAATACTCTTCTATAAAAAAATGAAATTATTTTTTATTCCTTGTATGAAACAAAACATGTCGCGTCGAACAAAAAAGGAGCTTTTGGAGATCGCAGACAAACACTATATTAAAATTGAAAAACGTGCCAAAAAGTCTGAAATCATTCATAAAATTCAAACACGTCGTCTACAAGAAATGAAAGGGTTGTCCAGAGACACAAAAGACCCTATTACATTAGAACCATTTGACGAATGGACATTGGATGAGTTACTAGATGCCATTTTATGTCATGACTATTGGTATAAAATGTCTACTATGGAGCAATATGTAAAACATTGTAAAAAGAACTGCTACATCGATCCTGTATGTCGCCATGAAACTATCCCTCCAGAGATTGTTGAGCGATTTTCTTCGAACTTCTCTGAGGATGGATGGATGGACAGCATCATGTTTCAAGTTCAAACACGAACCTGTCGCACCGATTACTTTGAATTTCAATTCTACTGCATTCTCATTCATATCCCATCCTTTCGAGTGCACACAAAGTTAGTGAAGGAAAAAGATGGTATGTATATCGTAGGTGTTTTACCCAAAGGAATCGTATTAGAATCCACGGTTGGATTTCCCTACGAGTTGAACGCATTAGACACGGCATCTACGAGTGACGCTTTATTAGTACGGGTCCTTGAATTATACAAATCAGGAACCATGTATACACAAAAAGGAAACCACCTGACGGTGAAGCGGATTACGTCTTTACCATCTCGATGTCACCAATGGTTCGAAAAAACAAAAGGATTCATGTATATCGATATTAAGTCAAATCAGAATGCACCGACTACAGTGTATGATACCTTCCTGCGTGAATTGGCGCTTTTGGAATAAAAATTGAATAAAGTATCTTTTCTTTTCATAACAAAGTAATTATGAAAACAATTCATGTCGGAAACAATGAGAGCAACATTGATTTTATTTACCATATTTCGGATATTCACATCCGACTGTATCAACGAATGAAAGAATATGACTATTGTTTTCAAGCATTATATCAGATGATCAGAGAGGATAATCGTCCGAATTCAATTATTGTGATTACTGGTGACATTGTTCATAGTAAGAACGAACTGTCTCCTGAGTGTGACATGATGACGTTTGATTTCTTACAAAGTCTTTCGATGTTAAAACCCACTATTGTGATAGCTGGAAATCATGATGCTCTATTGAATAATCCCAATCGAACCGATACACTTTCTTCTATATTGCATCAAAGAGTGGCATCCAATTTGTATTTTTTGAAACATTCAGGCGTGTACAAGTTTTGCAATTTGTATATCTACGTGGATTCCTGTTTGGATCAGGACACGGTGGACATGACACAGAAAATTCAACAGGATGGTATTCACATTGCGCTTTATCATGGTGGAATTGTGGGTTGGCGTAATGTAAAAGGTTACATTTCAGATCATGGTGAAAACTATATGGAAAACTTTCGAGGTATGGATTATGTGTTGTTAGGTGATATACACATGTTTCAGTACATGTCGACGTCGAATCCTGTGGCAGCCTATTCAGGATCTCTCATTTCTCAAAATTTTGGAGAGACCGACAAGGAACATGGTATTTTAGAATGGGACTTGACGAACAAAACACAGCGTTTACGGCCGTTGGAAAATCCATATCGTTTTCAAGATGTGTACCTTTTACCAGATCAACAAGTACGTACCGATCACGTGGTTAGCTTTTGGAAAGATGCGGAAATTGCACCATATGGGCAGATCAAAGTGTACGCTACCACGGACGACATTTACAGTCGGGATCTTTTTCAACAATTACAAAGTACTTGGAAGAAGTCGTCATTTCATTACCAGTCGAAACGCCAGGTCCTACAAGACGATGCGAAAGAGGTGAATTCGACACAGGATGATGTTTGTCATCTACTGCATGATTATGTTGGATCGAATGTCTCTCCAGCCCTACGCGATGACATATTGTCGGAATTGACAACAGAATGGACAGAACATGATCGTTTTCAGGTTGCGATGCAATGGAACATTCGATCCATTCGCTTTTCAAATTTGTTTGGGTATGGACCGAACAATTGTATTGATTTTACGAGAAGTAGCGACAAACGCACCATTGGTATTTTTGGCGAAAATTCAGTAGGAAAGTCGACTATTATCGACATTATTAGTTTGTTGCTTTTTGATAAAGTAACTCGCTTTTCCCACGGGTTGACTATACCAAAAGAGGTTATTCATTTCCAGGAGTCAAAAGCATCAGGGCAAATTCAGCTTCAAATAGGTTCCGAGGAGTATACGATTGAAAAGAATTATACAAGACTTAAATCAGAAAAGATTAAGTTGGTGAGCAAATTTTTTCAAACCACAGACGGTATACGCAGAGAATTAACAGGAGAACAACGGAAAAAAACCAATGCGTTTATTGAACAGATTATTGGAAGGTATGATATTTTTATTTACATTAATTCCTACTTGCAACAGCGAGAGCAAAGTTTTCGTGACATGTCACCTAGCCAGAAAAAAAAATTCCTGAATGAGCTGTATGGGTATCATTGTTTTGCGGATATGGAAAAGAAGCATCGGGAACTTTACAAGGAAGTTTGTATCCAATACAAAACGATGGAAGAAACTTATCGAAAAACAAATGAGAAATTATTACAACAGAATGAAGGTGTTTTAGAAGCTGAACTACAAACCATGGAGGGTGAGTTATGTCGTATACGAAAGTTACAGGAAGTTACTACGCTGGAAAAAGAAAGATTATTAATGTCTTTGCAATTTACTGAAGAAACGTTCCACCAAAAAGAGACAGAGTTGGAAGAGGAAAGGAAAATGGCTATGGCAACCTTTGCAAGTCAAAGTAAAGCATGTCAAGAGGCCGAATCTTTCTTATCGATTTGGACGGATCATTTTCTATTGGTGCAATGGGAACAACTTCGTGACTGTCCTTTGTATCAAAAATGGAAGCCATCCGTTTCCACTACGAAACAAAAATGGGATACCTTCTATTCGGACTTGATATGTCATGACAGTACATTACTTGATTCGATACGACAGAAATTGTGTAGTCTTCTCAAAACATTGAACAATTCTGAGATTCATGTCAAATCAAGTGTTTTAGAGAGCTTTCCACTTAACAACTATGTATGCTTAAAAGCCAAATATGAAACCTTGCAACAGAAGAGACCTGAGTTAGACAGTAAATTGAAACAATTGTATAACCAATTGCAATATGATATTACGTTGTTTGAGGATGATAAATATTACACGGAGATGGAAATTGCATTTCAGAAGAGGAGAAAAGATATTCAGTCTCAAAAAGAACAGGTTGTCCTTCAAAAAGCGGTCTATGACAATTATCTGCGATTCTTGCAAAATGAATCAGGGGTTTGTTTCTTGGAGAAAGATTTTCGGTACGAGAAACATTCTAGACTCTATGTAGAGTATTCACCTTTTCATGAAGGAATCAAATCAAAATGGGAACGTGAATTTCATCGGATTCGAGATTTCCATTATATTTCAGTAACGGATTTGCGTACCGCATTACAAAAAAAAAGCGATGCATTGAGTTTACTGGAATTGCAGTTGGATATTCCTCGTGGAAAAAGTTTCCCATCGGAGAAGGTGCGATCATGTGTAAAAGAATTAAAGAAAAAATTGTTTCGGTGCACCAATTGCGCATTAACGTGGACCACTAATGATGAGACGAATTTGACAAGGTTGGATCAAACAGAGGCAAAGTTACACTTACTGCGTAGTGAAATTGACATGTTGCAAGAAATGATTCATGATATAACGTTTCAACCAAATACTAATTGTAACGTATGTCTTCAGAATAAAGATTATCTTCTTCGTCTACAACGCGAAACCAAACGAAAACAAAAACTTTCGGAATGGAACGAGGTATCCAAACATCATGAAAAACTTCAACACTTTTTCAAAAAACGGTTCACGACTACGGGAGATGTTCATTTTGTAGACTGTCTTTCAAATCTAACGGTGACAAACATACGTCGGGCATTGGTCAAAAAAAAAGATTGTATCGAAAAAATTCAGAAGCAAACAGAACTTCGATCTGAGTGTAAGCGTATATTGGACGAAGATGAACAGCATAAACTGTATACCTCTCGTTTAAGAGACTTTCAAAATTTGAAACATGAGAAAGAAAAGGTTGAATCCCACTATCATGAAATTTGTGACTTTTATTCTAAAAAGGATGTATACCATTACTTGGATGTTCAATGGCAATGGAAAGATTATCTTCCACCGACCATGTCAGAATTACAGCAGATTGTCATTAGTTATGATCAACAGTACGAAACACTGGTCACAGATTACGATAGACTTTCGGAAGACGCCACTCAGTTGGAAGAGGAAAAGAAAAAGTTTGAAAAATCCTGGTCAACAAATAAACAAATGGCCTGTGAGATTCTGAAAACCGAAGCTGAATTAAAAGAATTGTATTCGTTGGAGACGTGGTTGAATGAGGTGGAAAAACATGAAAGTTTGAAACAACAACAAGCTCAATTACAAGAGATTGAAAAGTTGCAAAATATGGAAGAGCAATGTCAGTTATTTTTTAATCATCAGAAATCGATTGATGTACTGTGCATGGTGTGGAATTCACCCGTGTTGTGGAATGTCAATGTTGACGACATTTCCAAAAAAATGGAAACTTGTAAACAAATAGTGAAAGATTCGACAGACTTTACCAAGTGTTACCAAGAAAAAATGACGACCCTGGGAAAAAACCATCAATGTTTGATCGAACAGTGGGACGCCGATCAAAAGAACATGAAAATAATTCAAGAGATAGAAGAAAAGCGTCAGGTGTTGCAAGATCAAAACTCGAATCTAGAAAGAGAAGTCTTTGAAAAGAATTTGCTTTTACGTCAGCTTCAGAATGTAAAAGTGGATGTACAAGAACAAAAAACACGTTTGTACGATTTACAACGGACAAAAGAAAAGGAATCAGAATTATGTACTATTTTGGATAAGGATGGACTACCACTTTATCTGCTACGAAATAAAATGACACAAATGGAATCACAGATGAATGAACTGTTGGCACCGTTTTTACCAAAGAAACATGTGCGTTTTTATATTGAGCAGAAAAATATCGAATTCGGTGTGGTGAGTGATACCGAACCTGACAAAATGTGTAATTACTTTGGTGGAATGGAGTCTTTCATTATTGAACTTGTGGTAAAACTTACGTTTTCGAAATTTTCTATATTACCTCGTTCCAATTTTTTTATCATCGACGAGGGAATATCAGTGATGGATCAGCAAAACATTTCAAACATTTCGTCGCTTTTTCAGTTCCTATCCAATCTTGTTACCAATGTTTTATTGATTAGTCACATACCACAGATTCAAGATTTTGTGGATAAATCTATTCATATTACCAAAAAAGATTACAAAAGTCATGTGGAATTTTTAAATTTATAAAGTATTTATAGATATATATATGGATACACTTGATTTTTCAAACAAGCGAATTTCTCAACAAAGACCAATTGCTTCTTATATATTAGGGGAACCATTCAAAGAAAATATTCATACGATCAATCTCAATTCCCTGTATTTAAAGACATCAGATGTTTATCAATTGTTTCATCATGTACTTCCTCTATTTTCTTCTTTGGACAGTATTTTCTTAGAAAGCACTTCTTTGTTTGACTGTGATCTTGAAATCATGTTCGAGTTCAAGTCCTTCCTTTCTCAATTACGACAATTAAATTTGGCTCACAATTTAATACAAGGGCGTGTCTTTCATCAAATATCCAGTCAGACCATGACAACTATGACTTTACAAAAGTTGTGGTTGGATCATAATGAAATTGATTGCCGAGGTATGATTCAAATTACGTCTTTGTTTCCATATTTGCCGAATTTACAACTACTCTCTTTGTCAAGTAATTTCATTCGAAATACGGGATTCGACGTGTTTTCCAAGACCGTTTCGACATTAACGAATTTGAACCACGTAAATCTAGCAAAGAATAAGTGCTCCTCTCAAACATTTCTTGCGATTCTGCAAAACTTACCTCCTGGTTTATTACATTTAAATGTGGGTTACCTTGTTTCCACACAGGATATCTTTCTACTCATGCTGAATTTTACATCCCGTGTAGCGCAATCGTTGCAGCGTTTTACGAATTTACAAACATTACACTGGAACATGTACATGGATCAGCATATCGTGCATGGTCTGGGTAAACTGTCGCATTTACAGCATTTTGAAAATAAGAAACTTTTCATCTACCATGGCTATTTCGATTTTTTCCCCAATTTATCACAGTTAAAAAACATTTCCCTATCGGGTATTCAAATGGCCTGTTTACCAGCCATTTTAAAAGCTTTACCTGACGGAATGGAATGTGTGACAATTGAACACACAAGGTGGAATCAGTCGGCCAAAACTATCTTTCACGATTGGATACAAAGACAACAAACACTAAAACAATTACGTTTAAACTTTTGTTCGCTACGCGACATCTTTTTCTTCAGATGCTGTTCTGTGTCCATGCCATTGTTAGAAGAAATTTCGTTTTCCAACAACCTCATGGGACTGTCCAAATCCTTTGCAAAATTCATTCTTTCATTATCCTCCTTTCCCAAATTAAAAACGATAATCATGCGTGGGAACTATATTCAAGATAAAAATTTTTTATTCCTCATGCGTTTTCTGTGCTCACAACATTCACCCCTTTCCCTGAAACTAGTGATTTCAAATGGATACTTTCAAAAGTATCCGTGTTTTTTTTCTCGAGAAAACATTATGTTAGAAGCTCTTTACAGAAAGTTTCAAGAGACACGGGAATACAACAGCAGTCTACACAGAATTGTCAAATTTATTCAAGGAAAGAGAATCTTTACTCACCATATGGATATCATGTGTACCCAAAAGCACAATATTTCCATGTACAATCATCATTTACAAAAATTACAAGCTCTTATTCATAGTCGCATTGGATACCTACAATGGATTCGTTACATCAACGAAGAGATTGTCAATGATGTGCATCCCGTGTTTTTCTCACGGGATATGCAAATCGAAATTTTAAATTATCTGTAACGCAAAAATTGAGTTTTTTTTGGAAATATACGTCGAAATTTAGAATTGCAGTAAGGAATCTAATAGCCATTTGATTTTTACTAGTATATACATTGAAACTATTTTTTTTTGAATTTATAAACAGAACTTTTTTTTTTTAGAAATGATGAAAGAAATTTTTACGCAATTTCAGCAAGCTGTCGAGCGTGAAATGGAACGAGTACTGAAATCAAAGTACCAAGTAATTTCAGAAAAATTCAACATTCCATTGGAAGAGTTGATACGTGAAGCGTCTTTGAACATCGACTTTTCCTCCGTCGTTGAAACATCACCAGTCCTGTCGATCGTTGAAACACCACCAGTCCTGTCTGTCGTTGAAGCACCACCAGTCTTGTTGACGTCGGACTCACTCGAAAAAAAGACCTTGAAAGAATTACGACAAATTTGTAAAGAGTTGAGTATTAAATCATCGAACATGAAGAAAAACGAAATCATTCGCCATATTCGTGAAAATGCTGATAAAAATCAAAACGAATCTTTTGATACTTTATCGAAAGTCGATTTACAAAACCTTTGCAAGAAAAAGAAAATCCCAAAGTACAAGAGTAAGATGAAACGTGTCGAGTTGATTGAGTTACTAAAGGATTATGAGTTGCTCGAATCCCAAGAAGTGAACGTCCCAGAAACAAATATGTCCCAAGAAGTGAACGTCCCAGAAACAAATATGTCCCAAGAAGTGAACGTCCCAGAAACAAATATGTCCCAAGAAGTGAAC
>MDTE01033564.1_pt1 | contig 13489 bp, 14 predicted proteins | sample 811231 | NCBI WGS metagenome assembly MDTE01 (sample SAMN05326651, study PRJNA326480) | marine metagenome | isolation source: seawater | place: Indian Ocean: Red Sea | collected 2010
AAAATTCCCGCCACAGCATCCAGGGCAGCAGGATGCGTGCCCAGAATGAAGCCGCCCTGAGACTATTCCCTGGCGTGATCCACCGACCACATCCGCGCTCGATAGGGCACGCCTTCCTGGCTGGCGGGCATGCCCAGGCGGCGATGGCGCTCGGGCCAGGTCCAGAAGGGATGGCCGGCCACCAACTGCTTTTTCTCCTCTGGTACGGCAGCGAGGAATTCTGGGGTCGGTTCCCAGTTGGCCATGGCCATGTGCTTGGGGTGGGAAAAACCGGCGATTATCATCATGCGCTCGCTGTCGGTGCGATTCTGCCCGGTGGCGTGGATCAGGGTCTCGCACATCAGCATAGTAGACCCGGCCGGGGCCTCGACCTGGTGGATGATGGCCGGATTTTCGTAGGCGGCCTCCACCATTTCCCACTCGTCGCAATTGAGCTTGTGACTGCCGGCGATAACCGTCGTGCCCCCATCGTCGGGTCCCAGATCGGTCAGATTCGTCAGCGTTTTTACGAAGGTGCAGTGGTAGAGGTCGCCGTAGATATAGCTGTCGAAACCGGGCTGTCCACCGCGATGGAAGCCGAATTCATAGGCTTTGTTGGGCTCGTAATCCGGCTCGCGGCGATTGATGATGACAGCCGATTCATCCAGCCGCACCTTGCCACCCACGGCCTCCTCTGCCAGGGCGACCAGGCGCGGATGAGTGAGATGCTGGAAGATGCGCGGGTCGGACTGCAGCAAATGCTGAAAGGACCAGTAGTGCGGCTCGCAGCGATCGGCATGGCACCCGTTGAGATTGAAATTCAAGGGGTCGCCCGAGTCCGCAAAGGTGCGCCGCAAATCTAAAATGGCATCTTTGGTCTGCTGGATTTCGTCCAGTGTAAGGGTGTTTTCGACCACCACGTAGCCGTTGACTTCAAAAAAAAGCCGCTGACCCGGCGTCAATGCCGGGAAGGGGCTTAAAGCGATATTTACCTTGTCTCCACTGGACATTTCCAAGTCTCCTTGTGGCAGGACTCCAGGCTCTAACCAACTGCGGCGAATGGCCCGGAAGTATAGCAACTACCAAAGCTTTATGTCAACGTTTGGGGGGCCCTGGCCGGTATCTCAAGGATAATATTGAGGTACCAGATCAGCGGCTTTTTCACCGAGTTGGAGGAGGCCATCGACCATGCCCCGAATGCGTGCACTGCCGCTGTTGACAAACGATGCGTGCGGCTCGAAGGCATAGGGGGAATATTTGTACAGGGAGGCCAGCTGGGCATCCGCAGCAGGGCGGGCGGCGTATTTTAAGGCGATATAGCAGCGCTTCGGCATCTTGCCGTAGACCCCGTGAAAAAGGCTCTGACTGAACACCGCCGCATCGCCGGGCCGCGTCTCCAGGGCGCAACAGGGCACTTCGGCTCCGCACTGATCGAAGAACCTGGGATTCGGCTGCCCGTGTACCGCCTGAAAGGGGTAGAGCGCGCTGTGCAGGGGCTCGCGCTGGGAACCCGGAATGACCCGCAGGGCCCCCTCCTCTTTCTTCATCGCCGAGAGGTATAGCATGATCTTGATGCGCCGGTAGTCCAGCTCTTTGGGCCCCGGGCGGTCGGCGTGCCAGTCGTGTGCCGGCCCGGGAGCGATGGCGTTATTGCCCTCCGAACCGGACCAGATGAAGCCCTTGCCCAGCAGTTGTTCCATGGGCGCGTAGAGGCGGTCGTCCGCGGCCAGCCAGGCCAGCGCCGGACTGAGTTCGATAAAGGGAGCCACGCCCAGATCGGTCGCCGCTGGATCGCGCTGCAGTGCTGCGGCCCATAGCTCGTTGGCGGCGCTGCCGATTTGCTCCATTTCCCGCGTTTTGAAAGCCTGCCGCAGAATGAGAAAGCCGAAGGTTTCGAAGTGCACTATCTGCTCCTGAGTCAACATGGCGGGTCTCCTCTTTCGGGCAATTCCAATTAAATCTCCATATCATTGCGTTTGGCCAGCCTCTCCCCGGTTTCGCTATCGTAGTCGCCGCCACGCCAGCGGTAGGGACGCGGGTAGAGCGTCAGGGAGCGGTCTTCAAGCGGCAGCTTGAGCGGCACGCTGCCCCGTTTGGCGGATTCGTGGGAGGCAATGGCCACTTCGAGCGCCTGGCGTAGATCGCGTCCGGAAATCCATAGTTCACTGCCGCTTTCCACCGCCCGCAACAGAGAGTGGATCGAACCCCACAAGTGTTCCGTTTCTGGATAGCCGTGAGGGGTAAATTCCACCTGCTGCTTGATGCGGCGACCGCGCGCGTCCAGCCCCTGATAGATTTCGGGTTTGTTCCAGCCGGTTTTTATGCGCGCATCGGCCGTGCTCAGCTCCACCAGGGCCGACTCCTCGGTGCCGACATCGAATACCGGGCAGTGCAGGCCGTTGCTGAGCTTGAAATGGGCATTAAAAGCAACCTGCCAGTCGCAGTCGGTTTCGAGTTTATCGATGGGTTCGGCCCAGGCCGTGACTTCTTCGACCTCGGCCCCCGTCATCAAGCGCAGGACCGACACGGTGTGACAACCGGAACCGGAGATCTCGCCGCTCCAACCGTGCACGCTGACTCCGGTAATTCGACCGTAACGGCCCTCGCGCACCCAGCCGGCCACCTCTTGAGTCTCGGGGTAGGCCCGGATCAGGGCACCGCCGGCGAGAATGGCCCCCCGCTGGGCGCAGACCTCGACCATGCGATCGGCAACGGCCAGGGTGGCGGCGCTCGGTTTGTCCGTGGATATACCTTTAACCCCGGCCTCGGCGCAGGCGATGACCGGTTCGGCGTAGTATTGGGTCGGCGTGACCACGGCGGCAATGTCGGGGACCAGCTGGCGCAGCAGCGCCTCGGTATCGGGAAAGAGCGCCGTGACGCCAAATTTTTCGCCGACCCATTTAAGCCGCTCCGGGTGGGGTTCGACGAAGGCGACCAACTCGACGTTGGGCAGGGCAGCGTAAATACTGGCGTAGACCTGACCCAGGCGCCCCAGGCCAATAATGGCGACCCGGTGTTTTGTCTCACTCATGGTTTTCTCCTGCTGTCTGGAAGCGCATTTCGGCCTCGATTCTCTCCTGCAGTTCGACGGTTCGTTCCACCTGCTTCATAAATGCGATTGAATCGCGCAGCAGGGATTTCCAGTCGGGTTTTACAGGCACGCTGTCAAGGGCGAGATAGCCCTGGTAATTTATCGCCTGCAGCGTGCGCACAACATCGTAAAAATCGATGTGGCCCGTGCCCGGAGCCTGGCGATTGCTATCGGCCAGGTGGATGTGCATGAGCTTGTCACCGGCCAGGCGCAATGCTTCGGTCACCGGGCCGTCCTCGATGTTGAGGTGAAAAAAGTCGGCCATAACCCCCAAACCGCAACCCACTTCATCGGCTACGCTGCGGGCTTCGACCAGACAGTTTAAAAAACCGCAGATGCCCTCGAAACGATTGATCGGCTCGATCGCAATCGGCACATTGCGGGGCCGTGCATAGGTGCAAATTTCAAGAGCGGATTTAACGAAGTTGCGGCGCAACTCGGCACGCGGTGTGGAAGCCAGGGGGTATTCCATTTTTTCCGCTGCGGCGTCGATCTCGAGCATGGGCGGCACCGCGAAAGTCGCGGCCAGATCAATACATTTCAAGGTGTATTCAACCGCGTGGCGGCGACGGGTCTCGTCGCTTGAGGCCAGATTGCGTTCTTCCCCCGCATGCCAGGCTCCCCAGGCACAGATCAGCGCCGGAATCTCGAGCCCCAGTTCCTGGGCCACGCCGCAAACTTCGGCAAACTTGTCGGCGGGAATCTTATCGGGTTCGGCATCGACATCGACCCCATCGTAGCCTGCTGCGGCAATGGGTTCCAGCACTTCTCTGGGCGTCTTCCACACATCCGCGCCATCGGTGGCCAGGGTGCACAGAATTACGGAGTACTTGTTGGGCATTGGCAATTCTCCTGTTTAATGATTTGCATTGCAAATCCGCAATTGTCTCTCAACCAAAGAAGATGCCCCCTAGGCCACTGTTTTGCATGCCCATGAAATAGTCGATGACGACCCAGAACCCCCCGACCACCGCCTCGCCGAGAATCAGCCCTAGAAAGAAGGGCTTCAAATTGTTGAAAAGGCGCACGCCGCCGTATTTGAGAATTGCGCTTTTGAAAATCCAGGCCACAAAGACATTGAACCACATGCCGCCAAAAACGCAACTGACCGGAAAACCCAGGGGATGGAAGGGCCACCACACCAGGCGGTGCTGCGCCAGCATCAGGCCGCTCATGATGGCGGCTCCCAGGCCCGTGTGCAGCCAGCCCCGCAGATTGGCCGTAGAGGGGCTGTCGATCCCCTTCTCCATGAACCAGTAGGGATACTGCGAAACGTTGTTGAAGTAGAAGCTGGACAGATTGATGGCCCCGTGCTCGTAGCTCAGGTAGATAATTAGCCCCGTGGAAACCGCCAAAGTCAGCACGATGACGGCAACAATGCCCCCGAATAATCGCCGCAGCTGCGGCAACTTCACTTCGGTAATGAGCTTCAGGCCATTGGCACAGGCGCTCATCAGCAAGATCAGCGTATCCACGCTCCAGGCATAGCTCAGAGCCAGTCCCGCCATCCCCCGCGGTCCCAGCGCGGACGAACCGACGCCGGAAATGACGAAATCCGGCCCGTTGATCGGCGGAAACATCGAGGCGACCCCACCCTGGGCCACGACCCGGGTGATGGTCATGAATACGACAAAGGCCCCAAAGAGCAATAGCGGCACCAGCAGCAGCGGAATACCACTCCACCACAGCCACGCCCCCAGCAGCAGAAAACCAGCGCCGGCGCCGCCAACTGCCATCCTATAGGACATGATTTCGTCCGCGTCCTGCACCGCTGCATCGTTGTAGAAAGCCTTGCGCATCACGGCTTGCAAGTGGGCCCGTCCCAGCCACAAAGAGCCCAGTACCAGGACGATCATGCCGCCCATGGCCTGGTGAATAATTGCCGGATCGGTATACTGGCTGTACACCCCCATGGCCTCTTCGCGTTCCCCCCATCACAGCAGTCCCCAAAAACCGCGTTGCACCGTATTCGAGAGGTAGAACAGACATAGCCCCAGCGCCACGTTCGGCGGAATAAAGTAGGAAAAGCCAACCATAGAGCAGTTGATTCCCAGGCCAATTCCGGCCATGCCGCGAAATAGCGGGATATGCCCCAGCGCCAGACTGACGGAGGGCACCACCGCCAGGTAGTTGTGCAGCGCATTTATAGAACCCAGCACAAAGGGAATTGCAAAGCCCAGCCACATCAGCCCACTGCCGAACAAGGGTTTGCCGATGGCCCCTCGCCGCTCCTCCCCCAGCATCGCCAGGGGGAGCTGGACCATGGGGTAGGAAAGGCGCTCGTACTCCACCCATTGGCGCCGCACGATCACCATCAGGCACACCATTACTATAAAGAGCGCCAGGCCGAATACGCCCCAGTAAAAGAGGGGCATAAACCAGCTCTCCCAGGGCACGGAACCGGTCGGGCTACCTTCGTAGAAGTGCCAGATTGCCTCGCGGCTTTGCGGCAGGGCCCACTCCGGCAGGTGGGGCTGCACGACCTCATCCCAGTTGTTTTCGGGCGTGGCGTAATAAAAAGCCCCGGTGATTACCGGCAGCAACTGGGCCGAAAACCCGCGTCCCGTCAGGGTATTGGCCAGCAGCATCAGGAAGTAGGCGACGGCCAGCTCGCCGGCCTGCAGGGCCAGGCGGGGGTGTACAAAGCGCAGCAGCACATTGATGATGGCTACCAGCACGAAAAAGAGAAAAAGGGCTGCGGGCGTCCAGTTCCAGGTGGCCAGGCCCGAGCCCTTGATGATCATGTCGTTGTAGGTCGACCCCAGGGCCATGCAGAACGCCCCGGCCAATCCGACGAATAGCGCCTTGGCGGTGCAGCCCCTGGCAGCGCTTCCCTCATTGGCCCAAAGGCCCGGGGCAGCAGTAGCCGAGATCCCCGCATAGCGTTCCCTGCTTGCGTCGTTCATTGGCCCCGGCGCCACAACTCCTCGCAGTTATAGCGCGGCTCAAAACCCAGGATCTTCCTGGCTTTATCGATCGGGAAACGCTCCCCCGGACGCTGGTGGAAGATATGGAAGACTTCGAAAGGGCTGGGGAGGGGGCGAGTCAGCGCCAGGCCATAGGCCTGGGCGATATCGCGGCGCTCCACACAGGAGGAAGGAATGGGGTGCAGGTCCGGCGCCGCCGACTCCCGCCCGGATTCCTCCAGCGTAAACACGCCGCCGAAGCGGATCACCGCTATGGACAGGGGATGGACCCGGGCGAAGCTGCGGCACACCTCTTCGGCCAGCGTTTTACCCAGCGTATAACCACCGACGCCCGGACGCGGTAACTCCTCTTCGGTGAGCCGCCAGTTATCCCAGCTCGGACCGGTGATGTTGATTGTACTCTGAAAGACGACGCGTTGGATCCCTCTTTCCACAGCCGCCCTGAGCAACTGAAAAACACCGCGCACCCCGGCGCCCAAATCCGTATTCTCGCCCGGTGCAAACCCTTCGTACTTGCCCATGGGCCAGGCCAGATGGGCCACTCCATCCACCCCATCCATGGCCTCGTAGAGATCCTCGTACGAGTTCATATCGATTATCCGGGAGTCGCTCAAACCATCCATGGGGCGCATGTCGACGCCGCGGACCTGGTGCTGCTGGCCCAGATCCCGGGCCACTATGCTGCCGATATACCCGGCCGCGCCGGTAACCAGAACTTTCATGCTCTATTCTCCTTGCGCCAGGCGTCGAAGTTTTGCCGCGGATGAAAGCCGAACTGGCCGGATTTGATCTTGAGCAGCGAATAGGGCGAAGCGGGCACATCGGCCGCCAGGTTGTACAAACCCCAGTTGACCAATCCATCGAATTCGTCGAGCTCGAGAGCCCGCACGATGGCCTCTACCGCATCGGTGGTATCGAGCCAGGCGGGATCAAATTCAGCTGCGGCAGGCAACCCGCCGGCAGCGACCAGTTTACCCAGGCGCAAAGTCAGCACCAGGCCTTTTTTGAGACGGGCAAACTCGCGCCCAATCAACTCGCTCAAATAAACCGACTGCTGGTACGCAGTGGTATCCGGCAGCGGAATAAAATCCTCGGAAACCATCACGCTGGCATCGTAGCCAGCAAAAATGCACAGATCGCTGACCTGGATCACGCGCCGCACTCCGGCGTCCATAGCCGCCTGCATTAGATTCCAGGTGCCCTTGAGCCGAGTATCCAGAATGCGGGTTTCGTTCTCCGCCCCGGAAAGCTCGTCCCGCCATGCTGCGCAGGCCAGGTGGATAACCACTTCCACATCGGCACACAAGCGCTGCACATCTTCTATCTCTAGGACATCCACCTGCTCCATGCCTGCCGTACCTCCCACCAGATCGGAGGGAAAAACCTCGTGCAGGGCCGCCAGTTTCGGCGTCAAAATCCGCCCCAGGAAACCGGCTGCACCGGTTATGGCTATTTTCATGTTTTTTTCCCTATTTTTAGGCTGGTCGATAATCTCCGCCAGCGGGACAAAGGATACCCCGAACCCGTCAGCCAGACATTTTTGCCACTCCCGCTCCAGAGCGCAAGCCCTATTCGCCCAGCCAAATATTTATCGATCACTGTCTGGCCCTCACCCCGGCTCCACAGTTGCGGCAAAAACTTTTCAGCGGCCCTGGCCAAATTGGCCGCTGCCCAGCGCCGTGAGACTGCGGCGGCATTGCCGCACTAGAAGTCCCCAGCAAGCGGCGGGTAAATAGCACCCAGGCGCAGTACTCAGCGCAAAAGTGCAATCAGCTCCTCGTAGATCCCCGGCGCCGCCACGACAAGGTCATTGCCGCACAATTCCTCCGGCACCGCATCCGGGACCGCTGCCAGATGCCCGATGTGGGCACCCGCTTCACGCGCAATCAGCGCTGCCGCGGCAAAATCCCAGGGCTTGAGCGTCTCGTAAAATCCATCTAAGCGCCCCATTGCCACCCAGCACAGATCCGCCGCGACCGAGCCGACGCGACGGATATCGCGGCAATGCTCCAGCACCAGGGCCAAACGCTCCACCAGCGCCACCCGGGCCGCCGCATCGTACGGGAAACCCGTGCCAATTAAAGCCCGCCCCAGCTCTGTACAGGCGCCCACCCGAATGGGCTGTCCATTGAGCCAGGCACCGCAACCGCGCCGGGCACTGAAGGTCTCATCGAGAAAGGGGCAGCACACGACCCCGGCCCGTACCTGTCCCCCCTCGGCATAGGCAATAGACACCGCCACCTGGTGATGCTCATAGGCATAGTTGACGGTGCCGTCGATCGGATCGACGACCCACAAAGGAGCGCGTAGAACAGCGGGGTCGAGCAGCTCGGGCGAAGACTCTTCGGAAAGTATGTGGTGCTCGGGGAAGGCCTTTTCAATTGCTTCGCAAATGAGTCGATCTGCTTTCAGATCGGCCGAGGTCAGCAGTTCGGCTCCATCCTTATAACTCAAATCCAGGGCCTGTGCCGAACGCTCGGCGGCGATCAGCGCGCCGGCGCGCCGAGCCAGGTCTTCGGCAAATTCAATTAGATCGCCCATCACTCTAAAGATGCACTCCCAGTTCCATCGGGTATGGCGACAAATTTTCCGGCCCCTCGGCGCCAATCAAATACATATTTTCCAATCGCACCCACACGCGCTTTGCGGGAATATAGGCCCCCGGCTCGACCGAGACTACATTGCCCACCTGCAAAGTGCCGCCGCGCTCTTTGTTGAGATCGGGCATCTGGTGCGCCCTCAGGCCCACATTGTGCCCGGCGTGATGGATTAGTCCGACAGCGGCCAGCTGCGGGTGTTCGCGTATATAGGCATCCATAGCCAGGGCGCATTCGCTGCCATCCTTGCCCGCTTGCAGATATTCGCCGACGCGGTCGTGAAAGCCCCGCAAATGGGCAAAGATCGACTGCTGCAGCGCACTCGGTTCACCCACCGCGAAAGTGCGGCACAGATCGGCCCAGTAGCCCCGATAAACCGACCAGGCATCGATGACGTAGAGTTCGCCTTCTTCGAGCCGGCGAGCGCGCGCAAAACCGCCCATCTGGCCGCACTGGTAGTCGCCATCGTGGAAGACTTTCTCCCCCGCTTCAAGATGGGCCGCCCGTTGCGCCGCCGCCAGGACCTCGAGTTCGCTAACGCCGGGTGCAATGACTTCTTCCGCCGCCGCATAGGCAGCCATATCCACCCGCACTGCGGCGCGCAAAAGCTCGACCTCATCGGGATCCTTGATTTCCTGCATAGCGGCGAGCAGGCCGTCGACGGCAACCCATTCCGGCGCCCGTCCCAAGCCTTCCTCGAGCGCCAGCCCCAAACGCCTGGGCAGAAACTCGCTCTGCCAGCCCAAGCGCCCCGCCTCCAAACTGCGGGCGCGCAATGTTGCGGCAATCAGCGCACTGGCGACTTCGCGCAGGTCGGGAGAAATCGTGCCGCCAATATCGGCCTGGTACGTTGCGCACTCGTCGACGCAGGGCTCACCCGCGTCACCAGGTGCCACCAGCAGGGATTGCCCATCGGCGCCGAGCCAGAGCAGGACCGGCGGGCCGGGAAACTCTTCGGGAATGATCACTCCGGTAAAGTAATAGATCTCTTTGGGGTGAGTGAGCCCCACCGCATCGATTTGCAACTCGGCAAGCCGGGCGCACAGGCGCTCCTGCCGCGCCCGGCAACCTCGTTTACTCAGCATAGTATCTCCCATCTAATCTGCCGGCTCCACGGCCGCCGCCATCGACCCCTTGCTCTGGGCCAGGCGCCAATCGGCTCCGTAGCCGTGGATCTGACTGCGTTTGTGTTCGGCCTGTTCCCCGTTGCTCGTGAATACCTTCGCGCGCCCCCGCCGATCGACTTCCCGGGCCATATTCCACGCCCTCTCCCGCGCATGGCCAAAGAGGGCCATCAACATCTCGACCACGTACTCGTAGGTATGCTCCTCGTCGTCGAGCAGCACCACGTGGTAGCGCGGCATGAGCCGGGTGAGTTCGGCGCTATCGATCTGGTGCTCTTCCTCCTCTTTGGGAGGCGCTACTGGTGCCATGTTTTATACAGCGCGTCCAGCTATTCAATATCGTCGCCACCGCATCTTGGCCGACGAGGATTTTTGCGGCCCTCAAGAGAAATTATAAAAGGTCTTTTGGGACATCAGGTCAAGCCGCGACCTCCCAATCCCTCCTCTGGGGCACGGGCTCTGCTAGTGCGCTTGACAAGTTTGTGCCATTCTCATTTTACTAGTAACATAACTAGCGCATGTCCCATGTCACCAGGATGGAGAAATCAGCTTTGCAGAAATATCGCGCGGCCCTTATAGGCTGCAGCCGCATAGGCGGATTCATCGACAACGAGATTCCTCCCAGCGAGCAGATTGCCTATCCCCTGCCCTATTCCCACGCCGCCTGCTACGAAGCCTGTGAACGCACCGACCTGGTTGCCTGTTGCGATCTCCGCCAGGACATTATGAGCGAATTCGGCAAACGCTACCAGATTCCCGAACAGCGCCAGTACGCCGACTTCCGGGAACTGATAGACAGGGAAAAACCCGATATACTGAGCGCTGCCACACAGCCCGAGGAGCGTGCCGAAATTATCATCTACGCGGTCGAAAACGGGGTCAAGGCCATTTGGGCGGAGAAAGCGCTGTGCGCCAGCCTCGAAGACGCCGATGCAGTCGTAGAAGCAGTTGAACGCAATGGCGCCGTGCTAAACATGCATACCCAGAAACGCTTCGATCCCGGCTTTGCCCGCGCTAAAAAACTTATAGACAGCGGCGAACTTGGCGCCTTGAAAACCATGATTATCTACAACAACTACGCATTATGGGATGGATCAAGTCACTATTTCGACCTCGTCAAATGTCTTAATGACGACGCCCCGGTCGCCTGGATTCAGGGTCACCTGCCCGGTGGATCTAGCGGTTTCGCTCACGGCACCGATTACGATGAATTTGAGGGGAATATAGTCCCGGGCGACCCTTCCGCCCACGGTATTATCCAATTCCAAAACGGCGTTGTCGCCTACGCCTTGCTCTCGGGCCGAGGCCAGGACTACGACCTGGTGTGCGAACGCGGGACGATCTCGGCTATCGATGCAGGGCGCCTGTGGCAACTGCGCCGCTTGCAACCACCCGACGAGTACGGGAGCGAGAATAGCGAATTTGTCCCCTTTCCGGACTTTGAACGCAGCAGCCTGTCGCTGGGTTTGCTCGAAGATCTGGTCCACGCTCTCGATAGCGGCGCGCCGCCCAAAGGCGGCGTGCGCCTGGCGCGGGACATAACTGAAATGATCCTCGCCTTCATCGTTTCGCACCAGCGCGGCGGGGCGAAGGTAGACCTGCCGCTCATCGATATCAAATTGAGGCATCGGCGCCTGAAACCGCCGAAACGGCCGAGATACGAAAAGCGCTATCCGCGCCTGTCTACAAAGGGAGATAAGCACTGAATGGGCAAAAGCAATAAGGCCTCTTACGAGTTCAACATAGGTATGGCACTGCAATTCAATACCCCATTCCGCGATGCCCTGACCCTGGGACGCGAACTGGGGGCGAAATTCGGCTGGGTCGACCTCGATTTTGCGCTGGGCGAAGTGGGCGCTGGCGGCATTGACGGCATTGGCAAACTGGTCGCAGAACATGGCATCAAGTTAATGCTGCTCGGCAACGACGTGTTCTCGAGACTGTATTTGACCGATATCGACCTGGAAAGACCCCTGGACAATGCGGCTCTAAGCCGGGATCTGGACCGACTTGTCGCAGCCATGCAGGCAGCATCCCAACTGGGAGTTGACACAGTACTCGCGCACAGTTTCATGTGGCCCGGCAACTGGTCTTCATGGCCGATGAGATGGCTCTCCCGGGGTGGTGTCATCGCCGCCATAGACCTGCAAAAACTGGTCAGGATTTTTTCCCTAGTTCTCGAATATGCAGAGAAATACGATGTCGATGTCGCAATCGGCAATCTGCCGTGGCACTACACCGCTTCTACGATGAATTTCCGCCTCCTCGCCGAAAACCTGGGCTCCCCAAGGATTAAATTCATGTGGGGACCGGCTGACAACCTGACGGCCGGTGAGTTCGACTCAGCCACAGCGGGATTTCGCAATATCCGCCCCTACCTGCACTCCCTCCATCTAAAGGATCTGCATATCAGACCCATCGATAGCGATGGCATTAAGCGCCAGAATAAAGACATAGACTACAGACCGCTAGGCGAGGGCGACGTGGATTATCCCACGATCCTCCGCAACCTGCGCGACGCGGAATCCGATGCAATTCTGGCCGTCTATACCCACTTTGAAATCGAGCATGGCACCCAGCAAGATGTAATGCGGATTCAATTCGACCGGTTGAGGGGACTCATTTCGAGTATAGAGGATAATTGATCCCGCTAGGGGAGGGAGAAATCCCCAGGGCAACTTATGGAGGCGATTTGCAGACGCATACTGCTCAACTCGCCGCACTCCCTAAATCTGGCTTCATTTCGAGCAAAGCCTGCTGAATCTCACCGACTTCTACGGGCTTGTTCAGAACGATCTGTTCGGCGAACAAATCCGGGTCGATTGCCACCGAGGCATAACCCGTGATGAAGAGAAAAGGTATCGCAGCTTTGAGCAGCACGTGCCCGACGGGGGTGGAATCCTCGTCCCCCAGGTTCACATCAAGTACGGCACAAGAGAGCTCGTGATCCCCTATCAGATGCAGAGCCGAGGTGACGTTGGGAGCGGGACCCGCAACGGCAAATCCAAGGTCCTCGAGATCCTCTTTGAGTTGCATGCCGATGAGGAAAGAATCTTCGACGACGAGAATGGTCGGTTTTTCCGCCCTTTGACTCATGCCTGGGGCACCTCCTGGAATCTATCCTCAGCAGCTGAAAATTCGATATTTCGCATCGGAATCTCCGCCCGAAAGACAATGCCTTCCCGAGCGCTTTCGAGACTGCAAACCCCACCCAGTTCAAAGGGTACGGCCTGAGTGATAAACCTCGTGCCAAATCCACCCGAGATGCGCTCGGGCACGGGACCGCTATGATGCTCTGACCAGTTCAGGATTAGATCTATCCCACCTTCTTCGGGATGCCGCTGCTCCCAGGACAACTCAATCCGACCGCCGGCATGGGCCAGAGCCCCGTACTTCATGGCATTCATCGCCAGTTCGTTCAAAACTATTGCCAGCGAAACGGCCGCTTTGGAGTTGATGAGGATGCCTGGGCCGGAAAGCTCTAGCCGCTGTTTCATTTCCCCTAGGTAGGACCCCACAGTCCGGGTTATCAATTGTCTGATTTGTATCCCGGTATTATCGATTTCACTGATCAGCTCATGGACCTGGGAGAAACTCCTGATACGGTCGCGAAGCGCCTCTACAATAGGGCGATCCGCGCTTGCATTCTTCGACGCCTGCTTGCAGAGGCTCAGAACGTGGGAAAGCGTATTTTTGACCCGGTGATCGAGTTCGCGGCGCAACAGGCGCTCCCGGGCCACCGACGCTTTCAATTTCTCCTCTTGCTCCCTG
>MDTE01099560.1_pt1 | contig 13487 bp, 14 predicted proteins | sample 811231 | NCBI WGS metagenome assembly MDTE01 (sample SAMN05326651, study PRJNA326480) | marine metagenome | isolation source: seawater | place: Indian Ocean: Red Sea | collected 2010
AAAATATCTTGTAATTTTTTTTCTAAGTTTTTATGTTCAATAAACTTATTTAATCCACTAATTTCAAAATAATAAGGTTGATTAGATTGATACTCTGGTTTTAATCTTTGTTCGCTATATAAATTATCAACTAAAATATTAAATCCAACTGTAGGCTTGTACCTGGTTTCTGTATCCAATCGAGAGAGCTTCTTATCAATCTCTTTTGGAAGAAAGCACCATTCACTTACACTTGAGATTTCACAAAAAAACCATCCATCAGAAGGGTATCGATCATTGAAAATGGTTAAGCTTTCTATTTCTGAATTATTCTCAAGACTAAAAAGACTGATATCTTGAGAGTCTAAAATAGGGTAAATAAGAGTTATCCCTCTTTCATTAGCAATGTTATTTAATTCTTTCTTAGTAAACTTACATTTTTGTTCTAAAGATTTAGCTGCTTGAAGAGATGAAAAATCTGATTTGCAAAAAACCCAAGCTGCAACTTTAGGATTTTTAAGAAAGGAAATACCGAGATTTAATTTGAGTAATTTTTCTTGAAGAGCTTTCAAGTCAATCATTACTTCTAGAGCTTCTTCATTTCTGTTTTTGATAAATTTGTACTCTTTTACATAATTAACTGGATTTAATTTTTTAAAAGTTTTTTGATTGAGATTAAAGTCTCTTTGGCTGCCCAAAACTTTAAGAATAGATTGATTGAGAGCTTTGCGAAGTAATTCAGAGACATCTTCATCATTTCCTTGAACAATTGTTGAATATTCTTCACTAATCAAAACTACATGAAACGAAAAAAGAAAACTAAAAAAAATAACTTTAATAATTTTTAACATTAAAAATGATTATAATATGTTTTTTTATTAGAACTTAACTTCAAAAGACTTTGTCAAAATCTAGCAAAACTTCATATTCTTCTTCTGGGGTAAGCATCAAAAGAGGAGATCAATTAGTAGATATCATAAAACCTTTAGCCAAAACTTCTTATAGAAAAGAAATTATTGGATCTATCGGCGGATTTGCTGCTGCATCTACTATCCCCAATAAGTATAAAAATCCAATTCTTATTAGTTGTACAGATGGAGTTGGAACAAAAATTGAAATTGCTGATGCATTGAAAATATATAATTCTATTGGCATAGATTTAGTGGCAATGTGTGTAAACGATTTAATTACATTACAAGCCGAACCTTTATTTTTTTTAGATTATCTTGTAACAGATAAAATAAATTTGAAAAACTTTAAATCAATTTTTAAAGGAATAGTTAAAGGATGTAAAGACTCGAATTGTGCCTTAATTGGAGGCGAAACTGCTGAACATCCAAATGCTTTTCCAAAAGGAAAATTTGATTTAGCCGGATTTTGTGTAGGAGTCTTAGAAAAAGACTCAAAAAGTCTAACCAATCAGGCAAAAAAGAATGATGTCCTAATAGGTTTAAAGTCAAACGGCCTTCATTCAAATGGCTTTTCATTAGTTAGAAAACTCATTGAAAAGAAGAAACTTAAATTAAACCAAAATTTTAATGGCTCTTCTCTAGGAAAAGCCCTTCTTAAACCCACAAAAATTTATGTTAAAGAAGTTCTAGCAATAAAAAATAAAATCACTATAAATGCTATAAGTCATATTACAGGAGGAGGAGTTATAGGAAACCTTGATAGAATAATTCCAAGTAATCTCTCTGCGGTTATTTCTTTAGGATCAAACTACCCTTTTAATAATGATCTCTATAGATTAATTGAGTCAAAGTCCAATTTAAATAAAAAAGAAATGTTTTCTACTTTTAATTGTGGCATTGGAATGGTCCTTTCTATCAATAAAAATGATAAAGAAAAATGTAAGAAAATTCTAAAAAGGTTAAAAATGCCTCACATTGAATTAGGTTATGTATCATCTAAAAAATCTAATAATAAAATCACATTGCTTGCATGAGTAAAAAGATAACTCTTGCAGTTCTTTTATCAGGAAGCGGTACAAATCTTCAAGCAATAATCGATAGCATAAATAATGGAAAGTTACAGGCAGATATAAAAATAGTAATTTCAAACAATAAAAATGCCTTTGGATTGGAAAGAGCAAAACAATGTGGTTTAAAAAATTTGTGTATAGACCATCAGGCATTTAAAGATAGAGAAACTTACGATAAAAAACTAATCCAAATAATTTCGAAGGAAAATGTTGATTTTATTGTGTTGGCTGGTTTCATGAGAATATTAGGTGCAAATTTTGTGAAAAGCTTCCCTAACAAAATACTGAATATTCACCCTTCTCTTTTACCAAAATATCCTGGTTTAAATACACACAGAAAAGTTTTAGATAATAAGGAGCAAGAACATGGAGTTACAGTCCATCTAGTTGATGAAGGACTTGATAGTGGGCCTATTATTGGTTTTATGAAGCTTGATGTAAGTGAAGGTGAAAATGAAAGTGAGCTTGAAAGTAGAATTCATAAATTGGAACATTTCATTTATCCAAAAATTCTCTCTGAACTTCAAGAAGGAAGAGTTTTAATTGATGATAGTAAAATAAAAATAGATGAAATCTTTTATGAAAATGGTAAAGAGTACTTTAATTAAACTTATTTTTTATTTTTTTTGTAACCAAATTTTTTTATTGGATCTAGAGCCTTATGAAAACTTTTACTTCTCAAAACCCAGTGGAACTGTAAAAGAAACATTAATAAAATTATCAGATAATAAATGGAAAATAACCTCGGAAGGTAAACATCCACTTTTTAATATTAAACAGGAGTCAACTTTTTTTATAAATGATGGAAATGTTGTTTTAGAGTCAGGTTATAGAAATCTTGATATTTTGGGAGGTATAAGAAAAGATCATCAAAGTTATAAAATAGAAAAGAATAATAACAAAATGTTTGTAAATTTTTCTTCTGGAAAAAATGATGGCTTAATTGAAATTTTTGATAATTTTTATGACAACCTAACTTTACAAGTTCAAATTAAATTGAACTTTCTAGAAAAAGATAGAGTTGAAATAAATTATTTTGATAAAGGTAAGATTAAAAAAAAGACATTTCTTAATCAAAAAACTAAAATTTTATATAAGTCTGTAACAACTGAAGTTTATGAATTTACTGAACAAAGAAATGATAAGAGGTTATTTAGATTTATGATAAATAATGACCCAAAAAAAGAAACTTTGAGGGTTTCTCAGGGAGGTCGAGGTTTTAATGTTGAATGGGAATTAAATTAATTTATGCTTTTGGAAGGGTTACCCCCTTTTGACCTTGATACTTTCCATCCCTATCTTTATAACTAGTTTCGCAAATTTCATCAGATTGAAAAAATAACATTTGAGCTACTCCCTCATTGGCATAAATTTTGGCAGGAAGGCTCGTAGTATTAGAAAATTCAAGTGTTACATGTCCTTCCCATTCTGGTTCAAGAGGAGTTACATTTACAATAATTCCACATCTTGCATATGTAGATTTACCAAGACAAATTGTAAGGACATCTCTTGGAATTTTAAAATATTCAATTGTTCTTGCTAATGCAAATGAATTTGGAGGGATAACACATTCATTTTGAATAACATCTATGAAACTTGAGCTATCAAATTTTTTTGGATCTACAGTGGCTGAGTGAATATTTGTAAATACTTTAAATTCATTTGCACATCTAACATCATAACCATAACTAGAAAGTCCATAGGAAATTAATTTTTTATTATTTTCTGAGTTAAATTTAACCTGGCTAGATTCAAAAGGAGAAATCATATCTTTTTCAAGAGACATTTTTTTTATCCAATTATCAGATTTAATTGACATTCTATTATTTTAATTCAGTTCTAAAAGAAATTGCTCTTCTAAGAGTATTGTTATCAACATAATTTAAATCTCCACCAGCAGGTACTCCTTGAGCTATTCTAGTAACAACAACATCTTTCTTTTTAAGTTTATCCAACAAAAAATATGCTGTTGCTTCGCCTTCTAAAGTTGAATTCAAAGCAAGAATAACCTCCTTTGAATTAATTGCATCAATGAAATCAAGTAACTTTTCAATTCTTAGCTCATCTGCACCTATATTATCAATTGGGGATAATAAGCCGTTTAGAACAAAGTATCTTCCATTAAATTCTGAGGTTTCCTCAATTGAATATAAGTCAGAAGTAGACTCAATAACACAGATTGAATTATTATCTCTTTCAGAAGAGCTACAAATCTCACAAATCTCTTTATCATTTAATACAAAACATTTACTACACAATTGAATGCTTAAAATTGCATTTTCAATCGATTTCGATAAATTCAAGCCAATTTCTTTATTTGAACTTAATAATGATAAAGCCATTCTTTTTGCGGATTTAGGACCGATTCCTGGTAAGGTTTTTAATGCGTCTATTAATTCAGAAATTTTAAGGCTAAGCTTCATCTTTCTTACTGAACTTAACTGAGTCGACCTTAAGATTTCCTAAAATTTCATTAAAATTTTCATCTTTTTCCATAGATTTTTTTACGTTTCTTCTAAATCCTTTATCCATAACTTTTTCTTCATTTTCTGGAGTCAAATTATGATTAACATTGCTATCGTATACAAACATCGATTGCTTTTTTAAAAAATCATTAAAACTTTTTTCAATATCTTTTTTTTGGTCTTCATTGAGTATTGAAAGTACACTTTCAGGAAAAGATAATCTAACTTTTTCTCCTTCTTGAGATGCGCTTGCCTGTCTAAGCAGAGTCCTTGCCATTCCATTGAGGTTTAAATCAATGAACATCTTTGGCCAATCAAATTCTGTAATATTTATATATTTATTTTCTAGGGGATTTTTTTTTTGACTTTCTTGAGAAAAGGCAATCATTTTTAGCAAGGTCATCTTTATAAGAGAGAAGGAGTCATAACCCAAACTAAAATGCTTTAAGTTTGCAAGCCCAATTTGATATAGAAACTGCAGTTTTGACGGATCTGTGTCTTTAAATGCGTTAATGTTATTTTTTTTTGTTTCTTTTTTTTCAAATTGACTTATAGCAATATTTTGAACTAAGTCCATTAAAGACTTTAGTAGAAGTTCATGATCTTCATACTCTCCGTAATTATCTAAAATTGATAGAGCTTCTGTTACATCTTCATTTAAAATTGATATCAACAAATTAGATATAATTTCTGGCTCTGGAATTCCTAAAACTTCTCTTACTTCCTTTTCTTTAAGATTTCTGTTGCAAAAAGATACTACTTTTTCTGATATGGTTAATGAGTCTCTTATGCTGCCTTGAGCAGCTTCGGCGATAAGGTCTAAAGAATTATCATCGAATTTTATTTTTTCTTTTGAAAAAATATCACTTAATAAATTTGAGATAGTTTTTAAAGGAACGGAACTCAAATTAACCTGTAGACATCTAGAAATAATTGTTGGAAGAATATCTTTGTGTTGAGTAGTAGCAAACATAAATATCACATGAGGGGGTGGTTCTTCTAAGTTTTTTAATAAAGCATTAAAGCTTTGAGAAGTCAGCATATGTACTTCGTCAATTAAATAAATTTTATATTTTGATGAAGAGGGTAAATACGAAACTGTTTCTAAAAGATCCTTAGTATCATCAATACCCCGTTTTGATGCTGCATCAATTTCAATAAAATCAATTGCTGCTCCCTCGTTAATAGATTTACATGAGTCACAAGAATTACATGGTTCAGAGTTTTCGATTAGATCTTTACAGTTTAGAGCTTTAGCTAAAATTCTTGCAATAGAAGTCTTACCTATGCCTCTTGTTCCTGTAAAAAGATAAGCATGGTGAATATTTTGTGAGGAAATAGAGTTTTTTAAAGCAGTTACAGCATGTTCTTGTCCAACAACCTCTGAAAAACTCGTTGGCCTCCATTTTCTTGCTAAAACTAAATAACTCATTTCTCAAATAATTTTTTTATTTGTTCAAAATTAAAACCCCTTTGTAATAGAAACTTTTTTGCACGGTTAATATCTTCATCAGAAAAATTATCATGAATATTAAATTTTTTTTTATACTCCAATCTAATAATTTCCATCCAGTTTATTTCATCAGAATACACCATCTTATCAATAAGATTTTCATTTATTCCTTTAGTTTTGAGCTCGAAGGAGATTTTTTCTGGACCAAATCCTTTTACGCTTCTAGATCTCGTATAAGACTCAGCAAATCTTTCATCTGATTGTAAATTTTCTTCTGAAAGTGTGTTCAATTCTTCAAAAAGTTTTTGTTTTGAGCCTACCCTATCCTTTAACTTATCTATGATTTCTTTTTGTGAATGTTCTCTTCTAGATAATAAATCAAGAATTTTAAGTCTAATCCTGTCATCTTCAATAAATGTTTTCTTAAATACCAAGCGCCTTATATACCAGTCTTTCTACTTTGTTATTTATTCGTGGGCTTCCTAACACTTGAGACATGTTGACAAAAACTAAATCATTTTTTGGATCTACCCAAAATATAGTTCTAGCTGCGCCTCCCCAAAAAAAAGAATTATCTCCTCGTTTCATTCTCATTTTTTTTGAATTTAAAGTAATCCCCACTGTAACTCCGAAACCAAAAGAGTCAAACTGATAAGGCTTAGCTTTCTTTTCTACTCGATTTGTAGTCATTATTTCAACAGTTTCAGGATTTAATATTTTTTTTCCATTAAGAGAACCCTTATTCAAAAGCATAGCTGCAAATTTGAGATAATCGTTAGCAGTAGATACTAATCCAGATCCGCCGTCTTCTATTGAAGCACCCTGAAAGAAAAAACTATTTTCTTTTGGATCAAGTAATACTAATTTATTTTTCTTTGTCTCTTCCGAGCTAGGAATTTCTAGACCATACTCCTTAAATCCTTTTTTATGGGCATATAAATCAATCATCCTATTTTGTTTTGAGTTAGGCACTTCAAAAAAAGTATCTTGCATGTTTAAAGGATCAAAAATATGTTTTTTTAAGAAATCTCCAAATGACTGCTTTGAAGCGCGCTCAATCACACACCCAAGGATGTCCATGCCAATGGAATAAGTCCATCGCTCGCCTGGTTGGTGAACTAAAGGTAAAGATGCAACCTTTTCAGAAAAAGTACAAACATCAGGATAACTTTTTTTAGCAGGTCTCTCCAAAGAAACGTTATCTAGGAAATAATAAGGATAAATTTTTTCTTTATCATAAATTTCTTTAATTCTTCCTTTATCAATAAATGAATAAGTCAGACCTGAAGAATGAGTAGCTAAATCCAGTAAAGTTATAGACCTAGTAAGTCTCTCAAACTTCTTTGTCTTTTTGTTGAAAACTTTTGTTTCTTTAAACTCAGGAATGTATTTTTCGACAGGATCTGAGAGAGATACTTTTCCTTGTTCTACTAATACCATTAATGCAGCACCAGTAATGGGTTTGGTCATAGAGTAGATTCTAAAAAGAGAGTCTTCATTCAAAGGGATTTGGTCTTCGATATCGGCATATCCTCTAGTGTCAGAAAATATGACTTCACCATTTTGATAGATTAAAGTTACAAATCCGGGATAATTTCCCTTCTTTATTTCTTTTGACAAATATTTTGTATATGCCGAGAAATCATATTCATCGGCATGGCTGAATATTGTGAAAACTAGAAAACACAAAAATAAACATTTTTTCAAAGTTGAACCTCTATTAATCAATTATGTAAGTATCAAATAATAAACTATTTGCAGAATAATTTTCATATACTTCGCAAGCGTTTTCTATGCCCCCCTTCCGAATTAAATTGAGATTACTTAAGACAAAATCTGACTCTAAATAAATCAAAAGGTTGAAATCTATAATATTAAAATTCGGAATTAAAACGACTTGGTTGTATGGTTTCTCAATAAAAATTGGGTTTTTTTTCAGCTTATTAATTATATAGTCTAACTCGAACCCATCTTTTAATTTGCAGAACCCTATATAAGTTTGATAGCCATCTAAAAGTGAATAATTCTGAACTATTTTTGTTTCATAGAAAGTTTGTTTTTGAGAGTCACAAGTAATAATTTCTTCTTTGCTACTTGACCAATTTTTATGAATCTCTGAATTTGCACTAAACTCATAAAAAGCTTTTTTTTCTAATTCATTTTTAAATATATCTAGCCATGAAAAATCATATCTATTTTGTGTAAAAGAAGGGTTTAAATACTTTGTTTCTTTGTTCAATCCATTCTGATCTTTTAAATTAGTCAGAAATCCCAAATAAGAAATAAGCTCATTGTTTAGATCTTGTGCTTGATATTCACCGTTATAACTACACCAAGAGAATTCATAAATCCTTTTGTCTTGCATGTGTTTGCTTTCATCTTGTTGAGAGCACCCACAAATCACTAATAAAGCTACCGAAAGAAGGAATATAGATTTCATAAAATATTTAAAGAAAAATCTATAGAGTCAATATTTTTGGTCAAGTCGCCTAAAGATATGTAATGTATTGGGAGAGTTTTATATTTCAAAATCTCTTCTGGTTTATTTAATCCAGAAACCTCAATAAGGCATTTATTATCAATCAATCTAATAGCTTTTTTTACATCGTTAAGACTTAAATTATCCAACAGAAGAATATCTGGATCGCTTTTCAATGCGGGTTTGATTTGTGATAACTTTTCAATTTCTATTTCTAAAAAATCTCCTCTTTCTTTAAATGCTATATCCCTAATCCTTTGAATTCCGCCAAAAGCTTTTAGGTGGTTATCCTTAAGCATAATTGCATCAAATAGACCAAATCTATGATTTTTAACTCCTCCAAGATAAGTTGAATATTTTTGTTCATATCTCAGTCCTGGAAGAGTCTTTCGTGTATCTAGCAATTCAATTTCGCTGCCTTTTAGATAACTTGAATAGTATTTTGCTTTGGTAGATATTCCTGACATCAATTGTAAAAAGTTTAACGCTGTCCTCTCTCCTGAAAGAATTGATTTTGAGCTTGCTTTAATTTCTGCAATTACCTTATTTTTTTTAAATGAATTACCCTCCTTAACATTCCATTTTACTTTTGCTTTTTTATCAATCTGATTAAAAGACTCTTCAAACCATAAGCTACCACTTAAAATTCCATTTTGTCTCGATACTACTTTTGCTTTTAGCGTCTTCCTTGTATCTATCTTATTTGCCATCAATGAAAGATCTTTTTTAAAACCATCTTCACGTAAAGCTCTTTTTACGCTTTCTATAATTTTGCTTCTATTTAATTTCAATTTATTAAAAGTTAACCATTCGATTTAAAGAAATCTGAGCTTTATCAATAATTTCATCTTCCAAGTTAATTTCATTACTTTGATTAGAGACGGCATCATAGAGATTTTCAAGAGAATTCATTCCCATCCATGGACATCTAGAACAACTGTTGCAAGTAGCTCCATCTCCTGCCGTAGGAGCTTCATAGAATTCTTTATCTGGATTATTTTTTATTAATTGATAAAAAATACCTTTGTCAGTAGCAACAATAAATTTTCTTGCAGATGAATTATTTGCATAGTCAATTATTTGAGAAGTTGAACCTACGCAATCTGCTAAATCAATAACGCTATGAGGAGACTCCGGATGAACTAAAACTTTAGCATCCTCATGGAGTTGCATCAAAGACTTGAGTCCTTCATGTTTAAATTCTTCATGTACTACGCAAGCTCCATCCCATAAAACCATATCAGCTTTTGTTTTTTGTTGAATGTATTTACCCAAATGCTTATCAGGACCCCAAATAATTTTCTTACCTTCTGAGTCGAGATGATCGATTACATCTAAAGCAATACTTGATGTTACCACCCAATCTGAAATGGCTTTTACTTCTGCAGAAGTATTAGCATAAACCACTATTTCTCTATCAGGATAATGTTCACAAAATTTCTTAAATTCATTAACAGGGCATCCTAAGTCTAGAGAGCAAGTAGCGTCTAAAGTTGGCATATAAACTTTCTTATTTGGACTGAGGATTTTTGCCGTTTCTCCCATAAATTTTACGCCCGAAACTACAAGAATATCCGATTTAGACTCTTTACCAAACTTAGCCATCTGTAGTGAGTCAGAGACACATCCATTGAGTTCTTCTGTCAATTTTTGAATTTTATTATCCGTGTAATAGTGAGAAATAAGAGATATATTTTTCTCAGATACTAAATTTTTAATTTTTTCAATTAGTTGAAGTTCTTCTGAAGAGACTATTTCTTCGGCATAAAGTTTTCTCTTATGCGAAGCTAATAAATCATCGGGCACAAGATTAATTGAAGAAGGTTTCATAAATTTTAAAATATATTGTGAATTCTAATGAATATAAGCAATATATTGAAATAATAATGATTAATGAACTAGAAAATAGCTTCCTATATTTTTGTCAAACCGACGAAGAAGAAAATTATTTTAAAAACTCTCTAATTTACCTATGCAAGAATGACTCAGAAGGATCTTTTGGGATTGTAGTAAATAAGAAAGTAAAAATAAATTTAAAAGATTTTTCCTTACAACCTGATAAAGAATTAGAGGAAATACTTAATAATGACAAAGTTTTCTTAGGAGGGCCAGTTACTCCCTTTTCGCCATTTGTTATACATAGTTTAGAAAAAAAATACGATGAAACTCATGAAGTAACTTCAAATATAGGAGTTTCTTCAAAACCGGATATCATCCAATCTATTTTAAATAAAAGTTTTCCTGAAAAATTTATTGTTTCATTTGGTTATACTGGATGGGGTCCTAATCAACTTGAAAAAGAAATTCGTCAAGGTTCTTGGTTAATAATCCCTGCTAATGAGCAAATAATCTTTTCAACTAAGAGTGACAAAAAGATTGAAGAGGCAAGTAAACTCGCAGGTTTTAATCTCAATTTAGTAAGTAGCAATCATGGCAAGGCTTAGATATTATCCAATACTATTATTTCTATCGTTAATTCTTTTGAGCTCCAAAGCTTTCTTGGAAAACATATACTTTGCTTCCAACTCATCCTTTGAAGTTATCCCAGAAAAAAATATCATTGATAATCAAAAAGAAATCTTCTTAATTGTTAGGTTCAATATAGATAAAGATTGGCATACTTATTGGATAAATCCTGGAGATTCTGGAGATCCTGCGTCTTTTAATTGGGATCTTCCTGAGGGATTTATTATTTCTGAACCAATTTGGCCTACTCCTGAGCTGATACCTTATCCTCCACTAACTACTTTTGGGTATACAGATGAACTGAAGCTTCTCTTCAAGCTATCTCTTCCTGAACAAATTGATGCAATCAATAAATTTTCTGTGGTATCAAAATGGTTAGTTTGTGCAGATGTATGTATTCCTCAAGAAGGTAAAGTTAACTTTGTGCTTCCTAGAGGAAGCAGTGATAATTTTTCAATTCAAAACACACTATTTGATGACGTCAAATCATCTATTCCGAAAGTAAAAAAACAAAAGTTAAGCTCTAAAGTTGAAGGTGCAATACTTACTTTAGATCTAAGTTATTTTGACGATGATATAAAAGATGCTTATTTTTTTCCTTACAAGGAAAATGTTATTGATTATTCAATCAATCAAAAATTAAATAAAAACCTTGATGAAATCAAACTAACTATAAATCTTCTTAACAAGAATAAAACTAAAGGTTTGTCCGGTGGTATTTTAAAAACAAATGTTGGTGATTATGAAATTGAACTAGACTCTAATTTTAACAATACTCAATCAACATTAAATCCCGAATTCATCTCGCTTTCAGCTGCAATTTTATTTTCTTTAATTGGTGGTCTTTTATTAAATTTAATGCCCTGTGTTTTTCCTGTGATTTCTTTGAAAATTTTAAATTTTATCAATCACTCCGAAAATAAAACACAAACCTCTTTACATGGTTTTGCTTTTTCATCTGGATCAATCTTAATGTTCGTATTAATCGGCCTCTCCGTAGTTCTTCTTAAAGGATTGGGCATGGATATTGGGTGGGGATATCAACTCCAATCACCTTTAGTTGTAAGTTTATTAATTTTCCTCTTTATTTTCTTGGCTGGGTTCTTTTTATTAAACGTTAATTTTTTGAATTCCTTGCTCAGTATAAGTTCTGATGGAGTCAGCACTCCAAGTTATATGAATTCCTTTGGTACTGGCTTTTTAGCTGTGATCGTTGCTACTCCTTGTACTGCTCCATTTATGGGTTCTGCATTGGGTTTTGCTATCCTTCAGCCCGGCTTTTCATCATTTTTAATCTTTCTGTTTTTGGGAATTGGATTCGCTTTGCCCTATATTCTTTTATCAATTTTTCCAAGTATGCTTTCCTTGCTTCCAAAACCTGGAACTTGGATGGAAATTTTTAAGCAGTTTATGGCCTTTCCAATGATTCTTACTGCTTTGTGGCTGGTGTGGGTTCTAAGTAGCCAAATTGATTCTTTTCAGCTTGTTTTGGTGCTTTTAGGCATTTCATTAATAATATTTTTTTATTGGTTAAATCAACTCAAAATATCTTCTAAGGTAGGATTGCAATTTAGAAATTTTATTTATTTAGCGGTCTTAGTTTCCTTGTTTTTTATTTTGCCAACGGAAAAATCTTCTTTTCAGCAAGAAAGTAATGCTTTTAGCGATGTTGAATTGACTAAGAAGTTAGCCGAAGGTCCTGTTTTTTTAAATTTCACAGCTGATTGGTGTATTACTTGTAAAGTTAATGAAAGAGTTGCTCTAAAAACCGAAGAAACTTTAAAATTTTTTAAGGAGAAAGATATTTTTTATTTAGAGGCTGATTGGACAAATAAAAATGAATTAATTGCAAAGAAACTTGCTAGCTTTGGAAGATCAAGTATCCCTCTTTATGTTTACTTTCCAGACGAAAAGAGCATACCAATTATATTGCCAGAAATCTTAACCGAGTCGATTATAAAAGATTACTTAAATTAATTTAGGCAACTATATATTCCTGCCAATCTGTCTCTATTTTTTTTACTCCCAAAGACTCTTGGCCTTTTATAAGATCTCTTAATGAGGGAGTTTTTACTTCTGGGGAAGGATCAATTATTTTATCTGCCTTTAATAAATTACAAGATTTACAGCAAGTAGTTACATTTAACCAATTGGTTTCTCCACCCTTACTTTTAGGAATTATATGATCAATAGTTAAATCTTTTTTTTCAAAAACATTTTTACAATATTGACAGGTAAACATGTCTCTCAAGAATACATTTGATCTTGAAAACTTAACTTTTTTTGAAAATTTATAATATTTTCTAAGCATGACAATACTCGGTACCTTGAAAGATTGAGATGGCGATCTTACTTCCCAATCATCATGCTCTTTAATAATAATAACATTTCTAGTGAACACTAATTTGACAGCAGTTTTCCAATCTACTGCCGATAAAGGAAAATAACTTAGAGGTTTTCCGTTTCCGTTGAGTATCAAACAATCGTTAGACATAGATTTATCATACAAGAATTTAGAACAATTATTAATTCCATAAAATAAATAATTTAATGCTAGAATGGCTCGCCATGGAGTTCTTAGGAAGCCACATTCTCTCCATAGATCAGTTTGAAAGAACTGATATCGAAAAAATATTTACCACGTCTGACTCCCTAGTTCCCTAT
>MDTE01101926.1_pt1 | contig 13487 bp, 10 predicted proteins | sample 811231 | NCBI WGS metagenome assembly MDTE01 (sample SAMN05326651, study PRJNA326480) | marine metagenome | isolation source: seawater | place: Indian Ocean: Red Sea | collected 2010
CCTGGGACGCCTCGTCGTTCCGCTAACCTAACTACATCCTCTTTACCCTGTGAAAGACGCCGTTGGAGCAACGCATCTATCAGAGGAGTACCCGCGTTTGTAAGTATCTGATAAAGCCAGAGAGGGTTCATGGCATCTTTATCGGTCTTCTACATCCGCGGGAGCGGGATTTATATCAGGCTTATTCATCATCCAATCTGAACGTTGGGTAAGTGATAGCAAAGTCGTCTCAAGCTGAATTCGCTTCCGCTCGATTTCAAAATCGTCGGAATCTCTCGCTACATAAATTGGTTGGCCCCACAAAAAAACGCCCCGCCCAAACGGAAATGGCAGCACAAAACGGTCCCAACTTCCAAAAATGTGGCGTAATGACGCGGAGTAAGTCAGAGGCAAAATTGGCGCACCGGTAACTTTAGCAAGAGCGATAACACCCTCATTGGCGCGCATGCGCGGTCCGCGAGGGCCATCCGGGGTAATACCGACGACCTGCCCATTCCTCAAAAGGCGTGCCAACTGAATAAACGCAGCAGCGCCGCCGCGGGACGATGATCCGTAAACGGTCTTTGAGCCAAAATGTGCAACTATATCCGAAACCAGTTGGCCATCGAGATGGCCTGATATCAGCATATGTACCAAGCTGCTACGGTTCCAAGAAAACGCCATCATAATGAGCCGTCCATGCCAGAAAGCGACGATGAACGGTCGGCCATTGGCAACCAATCGCTCTGGCACTTCGTCTCCAATTATTCGCCATCTACCAGACAGCCAAACAAACCTAAAATATTGCGTGGCCGTCCAGGTCAATACCATTCTAATCGGGACACATGAAATGATACGTTTTATCACTCCCCGTCAAACCTCCAGCGTAGCGGACTCGACCGCCAAACCCTGATCGTCTTCCAGTTGCATTCGGCAATATTGGGCGTATAGGCCGTTGCGATTCAGTAGCTCTGCGTGTGACCCGAATTCGGCCACTTGACCTTTGTTGAGGACATAGATGCGGTATGAGTCCGATACCGTGGAAAGTCGATGTGCGATCACAATGGTGGTGCGACCCTTCATCAATCGGGTCAATGCGTCGTGGACCTGTCGTTCCGACTCACTGTCGAGGGACGAGGTTGCTTCGTCGAGGAGCAGAATCGGCGCGTTTTTTAACATGGCTCGAGCGATCGAGATTCGTTGGCGTTGGCCACCGGAAAGACGAAGTCCGCGTTCCATGACCCTCGTGTCATAACCTTGTGGTAATTCCTTTATGAATTCATGCGCCGCTGCGGCTTTCGCTGCTTCAATAATTTCTCCCTCATCGGCATCGAGACGACCATAGGCAATGTTGGCACGGACGGTGTCATTGAATATAGTAACGTCTTGGCTTACCAATGCGATACTGCTTCGAAGCGATTCCGTCGTGACATCTTTAATCTCCTGACCATCGATAAAAATCTGGCCGCCGGTTGTATCGTAAAATCGTGGAATTAAGTTCAGGATAGTTGACTTTCCGGCTCCAGAAGGCCCAACCAACGCCGTTGTTTTACCCGCAGCAAATTCTACAGAAATGCTTTTCAAAGCGAATTTCTCGAGATCATAGGAAAAATCGACGCACTCAAACGTGACGCCACCCTTATCAATCTGAAGCGGTTTGGAATTGGGCGTATTCACCACAGTCGGTTCGTATTCAAGAAGGTAAAATATTCGATCCGCAGCCGCGAGGCCCAATTGTAAACTGGCGTTGAGGTTCGCCAAACTTCGCAATGGTTGGTAGGCCAATAATGCCGCCGTGAAAAATGCCATGATTTGACCGACAGTAACTTCTTTAGCCATCACCTGTTGGCCCCCCCAAACAAGCACAATCGCCAACGCCATACCTCCCAGCGTTTCCAAAATTGGGTAACTGCGTGCCCTGGTTTTACCGGCCTTCAGAAAATGGTTGAAAACTGTCTCAAAGAATGAATGCGCGCGGTTTCGTTCATACATTTCGGTCCCATAGGCTTTAACCTGCCTCGCCGCCTTTAGGACCTCATCAAGATAGCTTGCGACTGAACCGATCGATTCTTGGGTATTGGCGGAAATCTTGCGGAGCCGGCGGCCAATATAGACAATTGGAAATACACTAATCGGCATAACAATGAGTGTAAGAACCGACATTTTCCAGTTGATGCTGATCATCACACCAGCGAGCACGAGAAGAGTAATCACATCGCGTCCCATTCCCGTGAACGCTTTCACAATTGCGTCGCGAAGAAACTGAACGTCGTTGGTGAACCGTGTCATTTGCCGACCAGTCGAGTGGCGATGGATATAGGCCAGGTCGGCTGCGACGATACAATCGAACATCTGCTCCTGTAGCATCACGATCATTCTAAGACCGACTTTTTGCATCAGGACGGCTTGAATATAACTAGCACACCCTTTGATTAATGCTGCTGTCAGGAAGCCAAGGGGAATAACCCAAAGGTACGTTTCGTTTCCCTCGACCAATAAAAGGTCGAGGGCCGGTTCAACGAGCTTTGCTTGTGAGCCGGTTGCGGCTCCGACCACTACCATACATATTACTGCGACAGCGATCTGTTTCCATTGAACGCGAAGATAGTCCCGAACAATGCGTTTAGACAGGTCAATTGTCGACGTATGCAATTTTGCGGTAACGCTGCCGTCGCTCAAAATTCGATCCATCCTACTCTTTTCGATCGTATATCACGACACCGAGTCCCCTGCCAGCGGCACTCTTTTAGGAGCCATCACGCAAATTCGGAGTGTGTAATGCAGCGCCTTGCAAATAGCCATAAAACCCTTCTTGTTTCCGCCAGCAAACGATCCGGTGAGGCAGGGTTTTCAATGCATATTGCTGTTAAACGGCCCCAAGATGCTAGCAGTATTGATTCTATGACAGGTGAGAACGGTCAAACGTCAAGCTTTTTAGGTGTTCCTTTAGGAAGGCACCCAATAAAAATGAGACAAGAAGTAGAGAGAATGAATTCGATGGGACATTAGAAATGAGGCAACACACAGATTTGCATTTGCGAACTGCTATATTATCTGTTTTACACGATCCTCTTTTCGCCAAGTTGGCCAGGTTTTTGCTTATTTGTTTGAAAGCGGAGTAGGGAAAATGAAACGTTTTCTAATTATTTGCTTTGCCGTGGGTCTGGCGAGTTGCGAACTCGGGGATCGGGATAATAAACGCGCATTAAGCACTTTGATTGGGCTTGGATTAGGGGGGACCATTGGTTTCTCACTCGGTGGTAATACATTTCGCGAGCAATTTCTGACTACTACACTCATCGCTGCTGGCGGCGCAGTCACCGGATATTTTTTGGCTGAGAAGCTATTGCCGCAAGATCGAGAAAATCTTGATAGTACAGCGTTTAACGCATTGAATGGGACAGAATCTGGGCGAACGGTTAATTGGGGCGAAAAAGGTAAAGGCGCCTGGGGTACGTTCACGCCCTTGCGAGATTACGTGTCGGAGGCAGGGATGCCGTGCCGCGAGTATATTGCGACCATAAATTACAACGGTGAAGCCGGAGAGATCCGGGAAGCTGCCTGCCGACACGAAAATGGCGATTGGCACACAGTTGCAGCTTAAATTCCTAAAAAAAGTGGCCGCGCCGAAGCGCGGGCCAAGTCTAGGGAGGAAATGCTCAAAGGGGTATAGACGCCTCGATCAATAGTGTCAGCATAGATTTGGCAGTCATGTCATGCTGCACTGCGAGATATATGACATGCAGAGGCGAAGTTCAACGGAAAATTGACTTCATTTTGGCGATGTGGCTGTAGGATTTATTTGATCTTGGTATTCTGCGCTGCAAAAGATTTAAACTTTGAAATTTAATACTAGGTTAGATATTTAAAACAATATGATCTAACCGCTTTAGGCGATATCGGAAAATTATGTTACCTAATTTGGTAGAATCGATTTTTATTATCGATGTGCTCGATATGCCAAGACGGCGCAACAGAACAAGAGTATGGCGCCGGCTTGATGGAGAACAGCGAACGATATCGCGACTACGCTAAGGAGAGTTGCGATTCCGAGCATCACCTGGATTACTGCGGCGGCTGCAAACAATGCAAGGATGCGTTTTTGAAAAAAAGTGCCTGGAGCGTTTCTGCTGGCGATAAAAGCAATGATAATGCCGGTGAATGTCAAATAAGCCAAGATTCGGTGATTAAACTGAACAGTCAAGGTGTCTTCGAATGCGGCGCGCCACGGTGGGGTAGCGTCGAATATGCCATTTGGTAGCAGGCTACCCGCCATGGACGGCCAGGTATTATAATCGAAGCCTGCACTTAGTCCTGCAACTAATCCTCCGGAGGTGAGCGTCACGAATACGATTACGAGCATTACTGCCAATAGATTTCGCAGCCAGCCAGGTGCGGGCGAATCATTGCCCGGCTTTTCCAACAAATCGGCAATCAGCCAAATCATATATCCGAGGATAACGAATGCTAACGATAGGTGAACCGTCAAGCGGTATTGGCTAACATCGTGCCGGTCAATAAATCCGCTCTTCACCATCCACCAACCGATCATACCCTGCATTCCGCCCAGCAAAAGTAGCAAGATCAAATGAGGTTTTAGCCAACTGGGTACGGCTCCCCGAAAAAGGAACCAAAGAAGAGGGATGCTGAAAGCCGCACCGACCAAGCGTCCCCAGAGGCGATGAATGTATTCCCACCAAAAGATCCCCTTGAAGTCATCAAGAGACATTCCGGTATTTTCCAGACGATATTCGGACGTTGTGCGATAAAGTCCGAATACGCGGTTCCATTCAGCATCGGAGAGCGGCGGAAATATACCGATCAGAGGCCGGTACTCGACCATCGATAGTCCGGATTCCGTCAACCGAGTGATAGCTCCGATTAACATCATCGCCACGACCATGGCAGCGCAGCCGATCAGCCATATAACGAGCGCACAGGGCCGCGGGTTCACGAAATTATTCGACGGTGACATGCGCTCACATTAACGTGCCTAACCAAATCACTCCATCTGGTCAAAAATAGTAACCGGGCCGGAGCCGTTTGCAACGTTTGGAAGTTTAGACCGTCCAGGTATGTCCCTGCCGCAATAATGCGTTGAGATCGGCTTCTGGCGATGTTGATTTCGTCGCGTCAATTTGGTCGTAAATCGATTTGTCGTAACTTGTAGAGGGATCGCAAAAGATTACTCCAAGGGCGACAGGAAAATGCGGTGGTTCCATACTAGTCAGCATCATCGCCAGCGTTTTATTGGTCTCGTCATGGATCAAGATATCGTCCTCTGAGACGCCGTTTTCGCCTATCGTTACGACCTCGAGTTCGGCTCGTTCCGACCTCATGCGCAGGCCCTTCTCACCTTCTTTACCGAACATTAGGGGTTTACCGTTTTCGACGTGGACCTGCATATCTGCTGCCACCGATTTGTCTGTGAAATGCTTAAAGCAACCGTCATTATAGACGATACAGTTTTGGAAGATCTCAACGAAGGATGCACCCTTGTGCTCGTGCGCCCGCGCTAGCACGCCCGGCATATGTTTCTGCAGTGTGTCGACGGTTCGGGCGACAAATCGCCCTCCGCTTCCCAGCGCGAAGCTGGCAGCATTCAATGGATTGTCGACGGACCCCATCGGTGTCGAGGGCGAGCGCGTCCCAACCTTTGACGTTGGTGAGTATTGCCCTTTGGTCAGGCCGTAAATTTCGTTGTTAAAAAGCAGCACCTGTAGGTCGACGTTCCGTCGTAATAGGTGAAGCATGTGATTTCCACCGATCGAAAGTCCGTCCCCGTCACCGGAGACAACCCAGACGTCTAGTTCCGGATTGGCAAGCTTGACGCCGGTCGCAATTGCCGCAGCGCGGCCGTGGATCGTGTGGAATCCGTATGTCGATAGGTAATACGGGAACCGCGCCGCGCAGCCGATGCCCGAGACGAAGACCGTCTTTTCGCGCTCCACGCCCATCTGCGCAAGTGAAGCCCGAACGCCTTTCACGATTGCGTAGTCGCCGCAACCCGGGCACCACCGCACTTCCTGATCGGAGGTGAAGTCCTTCGCCGTTAACTTGTCCACCGTTGCGATGTCGTTCATCTTCAGTCTCCCAGTATATCGTCGATGGCGTTCTCGATCTCAGAAATCTTGAACGGTTTACCGGTCACCAAGTTGAATCCTTCTGCGGGCACAAGGTATTGATCGCGCAACACAGTTTTAAGTTGTCCGGTGTTCATCTCCGGCACAAGGACTTTGTCGAAGTGACCGAGTAATTCGCCGAGATTATTCGGCAGTGGCCATAGGTGTCTGAGATGGATGTGAGAAACTGCGAGGCCGCGTTCTCGGACCCGCTCAACGGCGCCACTGATAGGACCAAAAGTCGAACCCCAACCTACGACGGCAAGCTGTCCTGATTCCCCACCTTGAGCAACTTCCTGCAACGGTATGTCGTTAGCGACATTATCGATCTTCTCTTTCCGCACCATCGTCATCTTGTGATGGTTGTCAGGGTCATAGGAAATGTGACCGGAATCATACGATTTCTCTAAACCGCCGATCCGGTGCTCGAGGCCCGGCGTTCCAGGCTTGACCCATGGCCGGGCCAATGTTTTCCCATCTCGTTGGTAGGGATGGAAATCCCTCGGGTCTTCGCGGAATTCAGTGGGAAACGGCTTGAGAGTAGAGGTATCAGGAATAAGCCATGGCTCCGCCGCGTTTACGATATAGGTGTCGCTCAAAACCATGACCGGCGTCATAAATTTGGTTGCGAGTCGCACCGCCTCAATTCCAACTTCAAAGCAGTCGGCAGGAGATCTTGCGGCCAAAACGATAAGGGGACTGTCGCCGTTCCGACCGTAAACCGATTGATAGAGATCCGATTGTTCGGTTTTCGTTGGCATACCGGTAGAAGGTCCTGCACGCTGCGAATTGACGATAATCAGAGGTAATTCCGTCATAACGGAAAGGCCAATCGCTTCGCCTTTGAGAGCAACCCCGGGGCCGGAACTTGATGTAACGCCGAGTGAGCCTGCGTAGGAAGCGCCTATCGCTGAGCCTACCGCTGCGATTTCGTCCTCCGCTTGAAAAGTCACGACATCGAAATGCTTCAAGCGGGCAAGTGAGTGCAACAGGGTAGAGGCAGGCGTGATTGGGTAGGAACAGAAGACCAGCTTAATGTCCGCCAGCTTTGCACCGGCCGTCAGTCCCCACGCCATTGCGTCGGTGCCAGTGACGTTGCGGTATTCGCCGCTTTTGAGTTCGGCCGGAGGGACCACATAGGCGCCGACTTCTCCTGGCATCTCGGCGGTCTCTCCGAAAGCGTGGCCTGCGTTGAGAGCGCTAATATTGGCATCCGCGATATTAGGCAGTTTTGCGAATTTTTGTTTCAGCCAATTAACCGTCGGCTCGCGATCACGACCGTACAACCAATAAACCAGACCTAGTGTCCAAAAATTCTTGCAACGAAGGCCTTCCTTAGACGTCACGTCGAACTCTTTAACGGCCTCTAGCGTCAGCTTTGAAATGTCAATCTTGACAACTCGGTATTTCGCTAGCGTGTTGTCTTCCAGTGGGTCGCTCGCCCAGCCGGCTTTATCGAAATTACGGGCGTTAAACGTGCCGACGTCAAGAATGACTAAGCCACCTTCCTTTAGTTCGCCAATGTTAACCTTAAGCGCCGCCGGGTTGAGCGCCACTAGAACGTCCGGTGCATCGCCTGAGGTCTCTATAAAACGCGCGCCGAAATTGATTTGGAAAGCGGAGACACCGAAAGTGGTTCCAACAGGTGCGCGAATTTCCGCTGGAAAATCAGGAAAAGTAGCTAGATCGTTGCCTGCGAGGGCTGTCGTATCGGTAAACTGACTGCCGGTAATCTGGACACCGTCACCCGAATCCCCTGCAAACCGAATGACCACCGAATCGAGTTCCTGGCGCGGCTTTGATTCGCGGATTTCCGCAGTGACTGCTGACATGATGCCTTCGTCTCCTAAATTGGCCGAGTGCTTGGTGCGGACCTTATCAAGCCCGATGAACCGGCCGTTTTCATAATTGCTCAGCCCGAAACGATTCTCTTACACACCAGGCTACTTTGACTGACGTTAGACCGATATCCTTGGTTAAGGTGGTCGGATAATTGACCTTGTACATACAATCTATCGACTGTCCGTCAAGCTTATCCGTCAAGTACGGTTAACATTTCCGAGATACGGGTTAGTTTACGGCGCGGCGCACCTTCTGCGGCGGCCGATTTTTCGGCTTCGTCGATCCGTTGCCACTCCGGGTAGTCGATATAACGAACTCCCTTGCTGACGAGCAGCGATTTCAAGCCTTCGCGCCCCGCTTTACCATCGTCGCTGCAATCCTTATTGATCTGCTCTGCAGCGCGATCGCCGTCGTGTTTATTGGTACCGATAACGCCAGTTGGGCCACGTCGAATCCAGCCGACCGCGTAAAGTCCTTCGGAAATTCGTCCATCGTTGTTTTCTATAACGCCGTTGCGTTCGTCAAACGGTACGCCCTTCAGAGGTTGGCCCTGGTAACCAATGGCCGGGATGACAATGCCGCAGGGAATCTCGTAGACTTGTCCCGTCCCGACGGCTCGCCCGTCGCGCACCTCCGTTGTCTCAAGCCGGATGGCCTCAACCGATTCGCTACCGAGTATTTCGACCGGCGAGGCAAAAAATTGGAAGTGGACGCGTCGCTTGCGGCCTGCGGGATCTGCGTCTACGAAACTGCGTAACGTCCCAAGGTTACGGTCCTTAAGGCGGCGGTCACGGTCATTCATCTCCATGTCCTTGGGCACTTCTTCCGGGATCTGAGCTGCGTCTATAATTGGCGTGCATTCATCCAATTCGCCCATCTCGCGGAGCTCAACATTGGTGAACTTCGCCTCGATCGGACCGCGGCGCCCAATCATGTAAACGTCTTCCAACGGAGAGGCGTGAATGGCCTCTGCCGCATGAGTTGCAAGGTCGGTTGTCGACATTTCTCCGGGCGTCTTGACCAGAACCCGCGCACAGTCGATAGCGACATTGCCATTTCCTATCACCACCACAGCATTTGTGTTAAGGTCCGGCTCGAGGTCACGGAAATCGGGATGGCCATTGTACCATCCAACAAAATCGGCCGACCCAAAAACGCCTTTCTTATCTTCGCCTGGAACTCCAAGCTTTCGGTCGTAGGGAGAACCAATTGCAAGCACAACTGCCTCGTAAAGCTCTTTTAGTTCGCCGACGGACACGTCCCGGCCAACGTCGACATTGCCAAAATATGTGACTTGCTCATTCAACGCCGTTTTCTCGTATGCTCGCTGAACGTTTTTCGTTTTTTGATGGTCTGGCGCAACGCCTGCTCTGATCAAGCCAAACGGCGTTGGTAATCTGTCGATGACATCAATCTCAACATCAGTGTCGGAGCGCAGCAAGGCATTGGCGGTATAGAAACCACTGGGACCCGATCCGACGATCGCAATGCGCACGGTCATCCGGGCATTCCTCCATACAAACCGTAAAAACATTTTATTGACGGAAATCTATCCCAATCGGTTTGCCAATGCTATAACCAACAAGCGCAAAATTCTTTGAAATTTTTTGGCTCATTGTCCCAGTTTCGCAGGTCTAGTTTTGTTGCGATCGATTATTGTAAAGAAAATTGATCGGGGCGTAGTTAATAATTGGGCAATAACTGAAAAACTAAGCAAAATTGGATATTGGCGCGAGTTTAGTAATTACCGTCATCTAAGCACCAAAATTGCAGATGCCGTGGCTAAAGGAACGGAGTTCATAAAATTTTTTTCATGGAATCAAGAAAATTGATAAAAGTCATACCGATTTTGGAGCCCTAATAAATAGAGGGGGTTAAAATAAGCTCCAGACATCTTGAGCACTGGTCCGAGGACTGACGCAATTCATTTTCTTTAGCGTGCGGCTTGGTAACGTCGCGCAATGATGTCGTCTAGAACAGCTATTATACGGCACTTCAGCGCCGGCTCCGGCAGGTTGTAGCGCGCAAATTCGTATAGGTTCAGCGTCGCCTCTGGACTGACTTTACGGCGTAAAGCCGCCGAGAATTCATAAATTTGATCGGAATCAAGAAATTCCGCATCTCCAAGTAGTTGCATTAAACTCTCTGATTGCGGCCGGGTGATACGAAGTGGATCAAATGTTTCGGCGGCGAGGGTCATCAGATCCTCATTTGAGAACAGTGTTGTCTTGTTAACGGCATCGAAATGGCCGCTGGCGACGGGAAGGGTCTGGCGCTTGCGCGGGACAATTGCGAGAGCCGCTAAGGTCACTTCCTCGTGACGCGGGGCGCCTCGAAATGAATTATTAAGCAATTCTATTTTCATGACACTAAGTCCAACCGTTATGAGCTTTTTACTTACATAAGCACGTTCCATGCCGAGTTTTTTCAAATCAATAAATCGAGCTTAATTTATTCTCCTCTCTAAGGATTATCAGAGCGCACGCGACAAAATTACCACTCTTCACTAGGCAAAAATCGCCAGAAAGGCTCTGCGGTAGGGAAATCTTTCTCTATGAGGGCGGTTAATTTTCGGATCGACATTCAAAATGCGCGCTTATAAAATCCCTGAATACCCGTCACGGCTGAGTGAGAATATGAGGGAGCACAATAGGAGTGACGAAGCCTGGGATGCCTCTGAATCTCCAGGCTTCCTGCTTTGGAACCTGGAAAATAAATGGCAGCGAGAGCAGCGTCGTGCCCTTGCACCGTTCGATCTGACAGTGGTGCAGTTCTTGCTGCTGTCTGGTCTTGCAGATGTTGCGCTAGATGCCGCGGCCAGCCAAATAGATCTCGCGAGGCGTTGCCGCACCGATCCCATGATGACGTCGCAAGTGGTTCGGACTCTCGCGGATGCGGGGCTTGTAGAACGGATGCGCGATAGCCAAGACAAAAGGGCTTTCGCCGTCCGACTGAGTGTTGGCGGCCGCGCTTTGCTCAGTCGTGCTGAGGCAGCGGTGCGAGTGATCGAGAAGGAATTCTTCGATGGGCTCGGTCCAGACTTACCCATTTTTGCCGATGCCCTTCGTTTACTCGCGGGCGAGCGCCCCCGTCGCCGCGTTCAGGCCGTCACGCGTCCCGCTTAGCCCGGGCTTGACGAAGGGTCAAAGAAGTTGCGTATAGTCCGGATCGCGTCAGCGAGGCCAATGCGTTGGACTTCGATGCCTTCGGGGAACGCGCCCGTGAGCCGCGAAGGCATCATTGGATCTAGTAATACGAATACGCCCCTGTCTCCCGCTCTGCGTATAATCCTACCGTAGGCCTGTTTTAGACGCAGGCGTGTCAACATGTCGTCATAGGCCCGCTTACCGAACGCCTGTCGGCGAGCGCGATGTAAAATTGTGGGCCGCGGCCAGGGTACGCGATCGAATACGATGAGCCGAAGGCTTGGTCCCGGGATGTCAACTCCGTCGCGTACCGCATCGGTACCCAACAAGCAGGCGTCTTCTTCAGTTCGAAAAATATCGATTAAGCTTGGTAGGTTAAGGCCATTCACGTGTTGCGCTAAGAGAGGTAGGTCCGCCGCATCCATTGGCTCAATCAGTTGTTCGTAAACCGCCCGTAGTCGCGAAATCGCAGTGAAGAGGCCAAGTGCACCGCCACCTGATGCGAGAAATAGTTCTCGATATGCCGCAGAAACTTGGCCAAGATCGTCCTTACGAACGTCGTTAACGACTATAACGCGTGTCATATTAGAATAATCGAACGGTGACGGCACAGCAGCGCGTATTGCCGGCGAGGCAAGATGAGTAGCGCCGCTGCGTGCTTCAGCTGCGGCCCAGTCGGAATTTGGATCACCGGTTCCGTCCCGCAAGGTCGCCGAAGTCACAATTACGCCGTGGGCGCCTTCGATAACGATTTCGGCAAATGGCTTCGTTGGATCGAGCCAATGTCGATGCATGCCGACATCAGTATCCCGACCGGCAATTCGTTGTACACTAAACCAGTCGACGAAATGTTCTGGGGTTGCGGTCGCCAAGGACTCTAGCATGCTTCTCCAAGCTAGAATGATGTCCTCACCCCGATTCTGTAACGAACGTACAATGGAATCGATTCGTTGCCGGGTCGCCGTCTCAAGCGAGTCCGCTTCCTCGTCTAGGCGAGCGAGAAGCGATTCCCGCAATACCTTAATCGGATGTGCGAGACGTTGTAAACCGGCGGCTAGGTTCGTTGCCGCCTCCAATAGGCCTGGAGAGATTTTAACAATGTCACATTCAAGATCATAAGGGCCGTTGGCGCTTACCGCTTGTGCATAAACTTGGCATCTGACGGCCACAAGGAAGGATTCTGCGACGCCACGTGGCTCTTCCTCGGCGACGCGCTGGCGCCAACCGTCACTTGGCAGAATAGCTGCGCCGCGCAAAACTGCGTCGAGCGCTGCTGTTGCCGCTTCACCAACCAGTAAATCCTCGACACGGCGCCTCAGACCACGGGCACGACCAGAGCCGCGCGACTCGGTCCCGCGCAGCCAACGTCTGAGTTCAGCGGTTTCTCGTCCGCTTAGCAACGCCGAAAATGCGCTGTCCGCCGCTTCGAATACGTGGTGTCCTTCGTCGAAGACATATCGTGTAGGGCGTGATTGGCCGTCGAGTCCGCCACCTGCCGCCTGGACCATGACGAGAGCGTGATTTGCGATTACTAAATCTGCTCTTCGAGCTCTACGCACACCACTTTCGATATAACATTTTTGATAATGCTGGCAGGCCGAATAGATACACTCGCCGTGATGATCACTGAGGTCGAGCGTCAACCTCGTGCCGATCAGGTCAATCAGCCAGGAGGGAAAATCGCCGCCGGAAAGGTCGCCATCCCGGGTTCGCGCTGCCCATCGGGCCATGAGACCCAAAGCGATCGCGTCCGATCGGCGCACTCGGATCCCGCGTAACGCCTCTTCCATGTTGAGCAAGCAAAGATAATTTTCTCTCCCCTTGCGAACCACAACGCGCCGCGCCTTTAGGCTTGGATCCGGGTATAGCCGGTCGAGCTCTTGCTCAATTTGGTGTTGAAGGTTTCTGGTATAAGTCGAAAGCCAGACAGGAGCTTCATTTTTTTCCGCCCACAGACTGGCGGGTGCGATATAGCCAAGTGTTTTTCCAACGCCGGTTCCCGCTTCGGCCAGCACGAAATTTGGCTCGCCCTTTTTGTCACGGGGTCGAAATGCACCGGCAGTTGCGGACGCAAAGTCTGCTTGGCTCGGTCGAGGCTCTGAGGACTCATCCAAGAGCTGAGCGAGGCGCCGCCGCGCTTCGTCAGGTTCGACAGCGAAGGATGCGGGCGGAGGTGAAGGTGCGTGCTCCGACCATTCTGGAAGCCGGCGCCAAATGTCTAGTCCGGACGCGGGAGATCGTGAAGGTTCGTTCTCGTCGCTCTCTCCGAGCGCCGCCAGGACCGAAGTTCCCCAGCTCCATCCACCTTGCGCCATTGCCCAGGCACTGGGGCGTGCGTCCGCTTCATCGATATCGGCAAGTGCATTTAACAAAAATTTTGTCACCTTGATTAAACCGA
>MDTE01006896.1_pt1 | contig 13482 bp, 17 predicted proteins | sample 811231 | NCBI WGS metagenome assembly MDTE01 (sample SAMN05326651, study PRJNA326480) | marine metagenome | isolation source: seawater | place: Indian Ocean: Red Sea | collected 2010
TAAACATTTACCTGCAGATGGAAAAGTTTGGATTACAAATAATACAAAATATCATAATTTTTTTAATGGAGGTGAACAGGCAAGAATACACCTAGTGGCTTGTGTTCTAGAGAGTCCTTTTAAGAACTGATGGAAATTACCAAAGGCATATTTCAAGCATCTCAAAATATTTATCATAATAATAAAGGTTCTTTATTAAGAACAGTAATTTATACAATTGGACATTTCGCAATCGCAATTACAGTTTTAATGATTGTTGCAGATGTATCTTTTTCAGTGGCTTTAACAGATGCTATAGTTGAGCCAATAGCAAATTCAATTTGGTATTTTATTTTAGATAAATGGTGGACAAGCAAATCAAAAAAATAAAATATCAAAACTTTTTTTTCTAATCATTATTTTAGCTTGTTAAAAGTGATAATAATAATTATTCGCAAAAAAAAATGCGCTAATGATAATTGTTCTCACTGTTTTTTCTTGAATGTTTTTTTTTCATATTTAATTTACTTGTATGCAAATTGAAAATTATAATTGTAAAAAATGTGGATTAACTATTTCTTCAACTTGTTCAAAGTGTGATAGAGTTGTTGATGTTGAAATTCTTGATGATGGTTGTATTGCACAAAAAACAAAATGTGAAGAGTGTGCAAATATACCTGTTGTTAAAGATATTTGTGCTCAACAAAAATAATTAAATCGATCCATTTCATGAGATAAGGTCAATAAACTTGGCCCCAAACATTTTTTTTTCTTATCCATCCTTTAAACTTTCCTGTCTTTATTTTACACCAATTATCTTCACACTTTAGAACAATGAGGATTCTTCCTTTTTTAATTTTAGCTAGAGGCTTAGAAAAATTAGATGGTTTTTTAAATAAAATTTTATCTTGCAGAGGTATTAATGAATTTGCTTTCTTTAATTGAGATATATGTATCCAACCACTATTTTTTTTATGATCAATTATTCTTCTAAAATTTTCTTTTTTATCTATTTGTTTGATAGGTAAATTAATTTTTTTATAAATATATTTTATTGGTGTTTCAAGACTTGGACCATACCTTACGTTAACTTTATTTTTTTTTAGAGATAAGTAAATTCCTTCAGCTAAAGTAACCGATGTATAAAAGCTTAAAAAAAATACAATTAAACTTATTTTAAAATTTATTTGCACACACAATCTTCTTTTTTATTTAATTTTACTTTTCTAAAATTTAAATTTAATAAATCTACAATCAATATGTAACCATTTAAATTTTTACCTAACTTTAAAATTTTTTTTAATACCTCATTTGCTTGAATTGTACCAATTGTGCTTGCTACAGTCCCTAAGACACCTTCATATTCACAATTTAATATATCATCAGAAATCTCCTCTTCTTGAAAAAAACATCTTAAACATGGTGTTTTATTATCAGAAAAATTAAATGTAAAAATATGACCATCAAATTTACTTATAGCTCCCATTACGAGAAATTTTTTATAATTATAACAATAGTCATTTATCAAAAATTTAGACTTAAAGTTATCAGTGCCATCAACAACTAAATCATAATCTTTAATAATTTCTTGAAAATTATTATTAGTAATTTTTTTTTTATAGGTAATGATTTTTGTTTTAGGATTAATCTTATTCAATTTTTTTTTTGCAGCATCAACTTTAGATTTTTTAATATCTTCATCATTGAAAAGGCTTTGTCTATGCAAATTAGAAACATCAACAGTATCGTGATCTACAATACCTAATGTACCAACTCCAGCTCGTGTTAGAAATTCTGCAACAGGACAGCCTAATCCACCTATACCAACAATTAATACTTTTGAATGAATAATTTTTTTTTGTCCAATTATACCAATATTTTTTAAGATAATTTGACGAGAAAATCTCTCTAATTGATTTTTATTAATTTTCACATTCATTTTCCTGTAGACCCAAAACCGCCTTTACCCCTTAATGTTTCTGGTAAGGTATCGGTTTCTTCAAATTCTATTTTCATTACAGGAACCAAAACCATTTGTGCAATTCTATCTCCATTATTAATTTCAAAATCCTCATTTCCATGATTATAAATAATTATCTTTATTTCACCTCTATAATCACTATCAATTGTTCCTGGCGTATTTAAAACACTTATATTATTCTTAACTGCAAGACCTGATCGAGGTCTTATCTGAATTTCATAATCTTTTGAAAAAGCAATTGATATACCAGTTGGAATTAATGATGAAGTTTTTGGTTTTAAAGTAATAGTTTTTTTTAAAAAAGCCGTCAGATCCATTCCAGAGGCCCCTTCTGATTTGTAAGAGGGTAATTTTACAGATGGGTCAAGTTTTTTTATAAGAACTTTTGACATTAATTCATCAGATTAACAATTCTATCAACTATTTCTTCTGATATTTCAGATTTTTTTCTATGTGCGAGTTTTTCTTTCTTATCATTTTTGTAATGAATAGTTACTTCATTGTAATCTGACTCAAAACCACTATCTATTTTAGATACATCATTAGCAATGATCCAATCACAATTTTTATTTACTAACTTAATTGATGCATTTTCTTCTACATTATTAGTTTCAGCCGCAAATCCTATTACTAATTTTGGTCTCATAGAATTATGATTTGAGATAAAATTTAATATATCAATATTTTTTTCAAGATTTATTGTTAAATTATCGCTCTTTTTAATTTTTTGGGTATTTTTTTTGTTTATCTTAAAATCAGTAACTGCTGCAGAAAATATTGCTATATCAGCTGGTAAGTTTTGTTGTGTTGCCTGAAACATTTCTTCAGCAGTTTCAACTTTAATTAGTTTTATATTTTCGTTTATTTTTAGATTTGTTGGTCCAGAAATTAAAGTTGTATCAAAACCTCTGTTATGTAATGATTTTGCAATTTCATAACCTTGTTTGCCACTTGACTTATTTGAAATATACCTGACAGGATCAATATATTCTTTTGTTGGGCCTGCAGTTACAAGAGCTTTAATTTTTCTATTTTTATTTTGATTTATTAAAAATTTGCTTATTTCATTGTATATATTTAATGGACTGGTCATTTTTCCTTCACCATATTCCCCACAAGCCATATCACCAATTTCTGGACCAATTATTTTGTAATTATATGTTCTTAAGATACTTATGTTATCAATCGTTGATTGATGTTCCCACATTCTTACATTCATAGCTGGTACTAAAAAAACTTGTTTGTTTGAAGCTAAAATTACAGTTGATGCTAAATCTTCTGAGGTACCCTTTGCAAGTTTGGAAATTGTATTTGCTGTAGCTGGTACAACAATAATTACGTCTGCCCATCGAGATAAGCTTATATGATCCATCTCAGTCTCATTTTCTAAGCTAAAAAGATCATCATAAACTTTTCCTTGTGATAGTGATGCAACAGATAAAGGAGTAACAAATTCTTTTGCACTTCTAGTTAATATAGTTTTGATTTCTGTATTTTGTTTTTTAAAATATCTAATAATCTCAAGACTTTTATATGCAGAAATACCACCACATATAACAAATAAGATTTTTTTATTAATTAAATTTTTCATTGTATAAATTAAAATACCAATAGACCAACAATTACAAGTATTAAAAATCCAATAATTGACTGATTTCTAAAAGCTATCATTTCAGATTTTTTTGTGCTCAATGCATTATATGAATTTGAATTTTGAGGAATTTGGCCGCTTGCTAAATAAGTAAGTGCTTGATTGGCTTTATCCATTATTTCTGGAAACTCAGGCAATCTTTTAATTACTTCAGAGGTGTTTTGAATTGTTTCATTGATAGTTTTCATTGGGTCTTTAGTTTCTTTTAACCAGTTTTCAAGGACAGGCTTTGATGTTGTCCAAATATTTGTATTAGGATTTAATTTTCTTGCTACTCCTTCAACAACAACCATTGTTTTTTGTAACATTAAGAGCTGAGGTTGAGTTTGCATATTAAATTTTTCTGTTACATCAAATAATTGTTTTAATAATTTTCCACCTGAGATATCTTTAACAGCTTGACCGAAGATTGGCTCTCCTATAGACCTTAATGCTTGAGCGAGGTCATCTATAGGCACTTCTTTAGGAACTAAACCAGCTACAAGATGCACTTCAGCAACTTTTTTATAGTCTCTTTGAATAAAACCAAATAGTATTTCTGCTAAAAACCTTTTGCTCATTTTATCTAATCTACCCATTATTCCAAAATCAATAGGCACGATATGTCCATTATCATCAATAAAAATATTTCCTTGGTGCATATCTGCATGAAAAAAACCGTCTCTTACTGCGTGTCTTAAAAAATTTTGAATTATATCCTCAGCAACTTTTTCAGTATTTATACTTCTTTTTTTTAATTCCTCAGTTTCTCTAATTGAAATCCCCTCTACCCAATCAAGTGTCATTACATTTTCACTGGTGTAGTTCCAATAAATTTGAGGCACTCTAAATCCTATATCATTTTTAGTATTTTCTGCATATTCGTTAGCAGCTGCAGCCTCAAATCTTAAATCCATTTCTAGATTAGTAATTTCTTTCAATAAGAAAACTACTTCTACTAATTTCAGTCTTCTTGTTTTTTTTACAATAGACTCAATTAAGAAAGCAAAAAGCATCATAGCATCAATTTCTTCGTTAAAAATTTTTCTTATATTTGGTCTTAATATTTTAATCGCTACATCTTTTATTGTTCCATTATCATTTATTTGAGCTTTATGAACTTGAGCAATCGAGGCAGCTGCAATAGGTTCACTTATATTAATTATTGAATTGTAAGTTTCATTTCCTAAATCATTTTTAATAATTTCTTTTGCCTGATGAATTGAAAAAGGTGGTAATTTATCTTGAAGATTTTCAAGTTTTTTTGAGAGCTCATCCCCAATTATATCTGGTCTAGTAGCTAAAAATTGTCCAAGCTTGATAAAGGTAGTTCCCATAGACTCAAGAGTTTTTGAAAGTCTCTCACCTTCATCTAAATTATTTTTAATAGTATTTTTTGAAGTAAAAGAAAAAGATAAAATTTTAAATACAATTATTACTATTAAAGGTGGCTCTTGGAATTTTGAGGTAATACTTAAAATATCTGATTTTGCTATTTTTCTTCCTAATTTAAAAAGTGTAATTAATTTTTTAATCATTAAATTTTCCAACCACTGTGAATAGCTACTATTCCACCAGATAGATTTCGATAAGAACATTTGTGAAAATTATTTTTTTTTAATAAATCCAATAATTCTTCTTGATTGATAAATTTTTGAATACTTTTAGTCAGATATTCATATGGTTCTCTTTTTCCCGTAACTAATTTACCTATTGAGGGTATTAACTTAGAATAATTGCTATAAACAAATTTTAAATTATCATTATTAATTTTTGAAAATTCAAGACACAAAAACCTTCCACCTGGTTTTAAAACTCTGTAAGCCTCTTGTAATGTTTTATCAAAATTTTGAGTATTTCTTAGACCAAAACTAATAGTATAAAAATCATATGTATTATTTGAAACCGGTAAGTCCTCAGCAGGTGCAACAATCCAATTTAAATTTTTATATTCATTAAGTTTTCTTTTACCTGCTTTGATCATATTTTTATTAGGGTCTACACATGTAATATGAAAATTTTTTTTCAAAGAATTTAAAAAAAGTTTAGCAATGTCTCCAGTACCACAAGCTACATCAATTAGGTTTTTGTTTGGATATGGATTGATCATGTTTAGTAAATTTTTTTTCCATGATCTATGAATACCAAAAGACATTATATCGTTCATAAGATCATATCGATCATAAACTTGATCAAAAACATTTTGTACAAGTTTTTTTTTATTTTGATGATATTGTTGCATAAAAAAAAATTATATAATTAATATAGTATTAAATGCCAGAATTACCAGAAGTAGAAATAGTCAAACAATCGCTGGATAAAAAGATTAAAGAAAAAAAGGTCAAAAAAGTAATAGTAAAAAACAGAAATTTGAGAAAAAAAATTCCTTTTAATTTTGAAAAAACTTTATCAAATCAAAAGATAGTAGCAGTAGAAAGGTTCTCAAAATACTTAATTTTTTTTCTCTCTAATAAAAAAAAATGTTTGATACATTTAGGAATGTCAGGAACTATTCATTTTATTAAAAATAATAAAAAGAAAGCAATCACTAATACAAGTTTTTATAATTCTCCAAATTTGCCTGCCAAGCATAACCATGTTGAAATAATATTTGATGATTTTAAAATAGTTTATAATGATCCAAGGAGATTTGGTTTTTTTGAAATAATTGGAGATGATCAATCATTAGAGAAAAGGTTTAATAATTTAGGACCAGAACCATTTAGTTCTGAATTTAATTTAGAATATATTTATTCAAATTTAAGCGGAAAACAAAAAAATATAAAAAACTTTCTCATTGATCAGAATTTTGTTTCAGGAATAGGAAATATTTATGCTAGTGAAATTTTATTTTTGAGTAAAATAAAACCTAATAAAAAAGCAGGAAATTTAAAAAAAAAACAATTAAAAGAAATATTAATTAATTCAAAAAAAGTTTTACACAATGCAATCAATAAAGGTGGGTCAAGTATAAGAGATTTTAAAAATGTTTTAGGAAAACAGGGTGGGTTTCAAAAAAACTTCAAAGTTTATCAAAGAGAAGGTTTAAGATGTAAAAGAATTAATTGTATTGGTATAATTAAAAAAAAGATAATTTCAAATAGATCTACTTTTTTTTGTAATTCTTGCCAAAAATATTAAATTTTTTGATTGACCAATATAAAATCTCAAGTTATACCCCTGCGGAAATGGCAAACACAAAATCAGCAATCAAGAGGATAAGACGAATAGCTAAGCAAACAGCAGTAAATAAAGCTAGAAAAAGTCGATATAAGAATGCAATAAAAAAAATGAATCTCTTGATAGAGAGTAAGAAAAAAACCGAGGCTCTTAAATTCTTACCCAAGTTGAATTCCGAATTAATGAAGATTGCAAAGACAGGAATAATAAAAAAGCAAAATGCATCTAGAAACGTATCAAGGATTACGAGAAAAATTGCAACTCTTTAGTTAAAAAACTATAAGTTGTTATTTTATACAACTTCAAAACCTACAAAATCTGTAATCAAAGTAACATAAAATACAATATTTAGATTTAGTAAATATTTTTTCTTTTAAATTCAATTATAAATTTTATTTCTAAAATTTAAAAATAAAAAATTTTTTTTTTTAATACGACGTTTGATTGCACAATCATAGATTTTATTTTTTTTTAAATATTTAAAATTATTTGTTGCAATAATTTTCATTATGCTACTAAGTGAACTTTCTACAAGTTTATGAACAATTCATTTATTAATCAAAATTTAAATAATCTAAAGTCTGGAACCTTGGATTGGATGACTATTCAGTCTGAAATGAAAAAAAAATTAGGTGCAGATATTTATGAAAGTTGGTTAAAAAAAATTAACTTTGTTGAAGAATTTAATAATTACCTTTTGTTATCTGTTCCAACAAGATTTATTCGAGACTGGATTACATCAAGGTATTTGGATCAGATTTTGCAGATTATAAAAGTTTACAAAAAAGACTTAATTAGAGTTGAATTTAAAATAGTTGAGCAAAATTTTAATTTGGATTTATCACAAGATGAAGTTAAAAAATTAGACAAGAAAGAAAATATTTCATTTATTAAAGATTCATATTTACAGTATAATAGAATAGACCCTAATAAAAGATTTGATAATTTTATTACAGGAACAAGTAATAAATTAGCTCATGAGGCGTCTCTAAAAGTTTCCGAAAATTTATCTAACTATAATCCACTCTACATATATGGTGGAGTTGGAATGGGAAAGACACATCTTTTAAATTCTATAGGTTTTGAATTAAAAAAAAATAACAAAGTCATGTTTATCTCTGCAGAACGATTTATGTATCAATTTGTAAAATCAATAAAAGCAAATGATATGGTTAAATTTAAAGAATATTTTAGAAATACCGATGTTTTATTAATTGATGATATTCAATTTATGAATGGAAAAGAAGCTATGCAAGAGGAATTTATACATACTTTTAATGCATTATTAGATAAGGGTTCTCAAATAATTATTTCTGCCGATAGAGCACCAAGCAAATTATCTAGAATTCAAGAAAGAATAAAATCAAGATTTGCAGGTGGATTAGTAGTAGATATCCAAAAACCAGATTATGATCTAAGAAAAAAAATTATTGAAAAAAAATTGAACGAACTAAATAATCTATACTCTGAAAAAATAAATATATCTAATGAAATAAAAGATTTTATTAGTAATGAAATAACAGCTAGTGTTAGAGAAATAGTAGGAGCAGTAAATAGAATTATTTCTTTTTCTAGAATTTATAATAAAATACCGAATTTATCAGAAACTAAAGTTGTATTAAAAGATTTATTAAATTTAACAGAAAATAAAGTAACTATTGATTTGATACAGACAATTGTTTGTAAGTTTTTTAAAATTAGTAAAAATGAGATGTTATCATCTCGCAGATCTAGATATCTTGTAAGACCTAGACAAACTGCAATTTATTTAACAAAAATTTTAACTTCAAAGTCTTTACCAGAAATTGGAAGAGAATTTTCTAATAGAGATCATACGACTATTATTCATTCAGTAAAAACTATTGAAAAGCTTAAAGAAAAAGACTCAGAGATGGTTGAGAATATTAATAAGCTAAAAAATCAGATACTTTACAATAATAAAGAAAATGAAATTTAACGTTAATTAGCAAGATTTGCAACAAGCCTTAAATTATTGTCAGGGAGTAATTGAAAAAAGAAGCACTCTTCCAATTTTATCAAATATTTTAATGAATGCAGAAAAATCTCATTTAACCTTAACTGCAACGGATTTAGATTTGATATTTATCCATAGAATCGAAAATGTTGAGGTAGTAGAAGAGGGTAAAACTACAACAACATCCTCAACTATGTACGATATTGTTAGAAAACTTAGTACAGGAAAAAAAATTAATTTAATATTAACTGATGCAAATAAATTACATTTAGAGTCTGAAAAATCAATTTTTAATTTGAATTGTATGAGTTCAACTGAATTTCCACTAACTGATGAGAATTTTAATGAAAATCAATTCTCAATAAAATCAAAACAACTTTTAAAATTATTGAATAAATGTAAATTTTCAGTCTCAAATGATGAAACAAGGCATTATCTTAGTGGAATATATCTTCATCAAACAGAAGTAGAGGATAAAAATTATTTGACAGCAGTTGCTACAGATAGTCATCGAATGTCTATTTCTAAAATAAGATTAGAACAACAAATTTCTTTTGATCCAATAATTTTACCAAAAAAAACAGTTTTTCAATTGTGTGCATTATTAGATAATTATGATGGTGAGGTAAAAATTTCTAATATAAAATCAAAAATAAAGTTTGAACTTAATAACAGTATTTTGATTTCAAAATTGATTGATGGCAAGTTTCCAAATTATATTCAAGTTATACCAAAAAATAATAAAAAAAAATTAGAAATCAATCTGAAATTATTTTTGGACTCTGTAGATAGAGTTGCATCTGTTTCACTTGATAAGAAGGATGGTGTAAAATTTAACTTATCTAAAGATGTATTAAATTTATCAGTAAATAATACTAATAGTGGCGATGGAAAAGAAACATTGAATGTTAAATTTGATCATGAATTAGAAATTAGTTTTAATTCAAGATATTTATTAGACGTTGCTTCCCAATTAGATGGAGAAAAAATTGAATTATTTTTGAATGATATGGGATCACCCGCTTTGATAAAAGATCCAGGTGACTTTGACAGTATTTTTGTTGTAATGCCGATGAAAGGTTAGTTTATTGCATCAAGCTCAGAATATATTTTTTGTTCAAGAATTTTAATAAAAACCTCTTTATTCATACCTGTTTCAATTGGTTTAAGAATTGATATTATAATTTCTCTATTAATATTTTTTCTCCCTTTTTTTGGCCAAACAAATCCTGAATTTATAGCAATTGGTTGGCAAATAATCTTTAATTTTTCATAAATTCGTCCTACTCCTTTTTTAAATGGAGGTCTTTCGTCTGGTAAAACTCTTGTGGCTTGAGGAAAAATTATTAAAGGTCTATTTGATTTATTTATAATGTTTATAATTTGATTAAAGAATTCCAAATTATCTTTTGTTATCTTATCTCTCTGAATTGAAATAGATCCTATCTTTTTTAAATACCAACCAAATATTGGAATAGACAAAAGTTCTTTTTTTAAAATAAAAACTGGAGAATTAAAAATTGTTTGAAGAAAAAAAGTTTCAAACATTGATTGATGAGAGCAAGCAATAAAAAATTTCCTATTTTTTAAGATATTTTCTTTTCCTCTAATTGTTATTTTTGTTGATAGAAAAAATTTTAGACAAAAACTAGACCAATGACCCATCAATTTACCACCAAACAAAACAATTTGTTGTGGTAGAAACAATGAAGGTAAAAAAACTATTGATATAATTATTATGCCTATAAAAAAAAATAATGAAAATAAAATATCTCTTAACATTCTTAATTAAAAAATTATATTAGTTCTTTAAGTTTTTGTCTTTTGCTAATTATCTGAACTTTTGAATTTTTAATGATTAATTCAGCTGCTTTAGGTCTAAGATTATAATTTGAACTTAATGACATCCCATAAGCACCCACATCACAAATGACAAGATAATCTTTTTCTTCAACTTTTTGAAATTTTTTTTGAGTTAAAAACTTATCTGTACTTTCACATATAGGTCCAACAAACTCATAAACTTTATTAGATCTATAATTATTTTTTTTTGCAGGAATAATACGATGTTTAGCACCATACAATGCAGGTCTTATTAAATCGTTCATAGCAGCATCTAATATTATAAAATTTTTTTTATATCCTTCTTTAATATAAATTACTTTTGATATAAGAATGCCAGTATTTCCGATTATAGATCTGCCTGGTTCAAAAATAACTCTAGAAGTGTATTTTTTGATAAGTTTTTTAATGCTTGAACAATATTTTTTGAAATTTAAATTAATTTTATCATTATTATAATCTATTCCCATTCCACCACCAAGATCAATGTAATCAAAATGATATTTAGATTTTTTAATTATTTTTTCCAAAACTTTGAGCATTTTTTCAAAAGGTCTCACATCTAAAATTTGACTTCCAATATGAACACTTAAACATTTTAGTCTTAAATTTTTTGAGATTTTAATGTAATCGATTAGTTTCAAGAATAATGTTTCAGAAACTCCAAATTTATTCTCTTTTTTCCCAGTCGATATTTGACTTAAAGTTTTAGCATCTGTATTAGGATTAAGTCTTATACCAACATTAACAATCTTATTCTCTTTTTTTGCTATTTTTTCTATCTCTAAAATTTCGCTTTTTGACTCAGCATTAATTAAAAAAATTTTTTTTCTGATAGCATATTTTAACTCGCTTTCAGTTTTACCAACACCCGAGAAAACAATCTTATTTGCTTTTATACCTGATTTAAGAGCTTTCATTAATTCTCCAGCAGATACTACATCTGCACCTAGTCCAAGTTTTCCTACTTCCTTTAATAAAACTTTATTTGAATTCGCTTTTACTGAAAAACAAATGATTGGATTAATTGAACTAAAATTTTTTTTGAAATTTCTAATATTGTCTCTTAACTTCTTATATGAATAGCAATAAAGTGGTGTAGAATACCTTTTTGCTAAAGTTTCGGCCTTTAAACCATCTATGTAGTAATTTTTTGATTTGTATTTCATAACACTACTTTTATTTTAGTGTTAAGTTTTTCAGAATTTGGTTCTTGGTAAATAGGATCACCTTTTTTACCACAAGATAAAATTAATATACTCACAATGATTAATAAAAATATATTTTTTGTCATAATTGTTTTTTATATTTTACTATCATTTTTTTAATATTTTCAAAAGATGTTCCTCCATAAGATTTTTTTGAAATAATTGAATTTTGTATGTTAAATATTTTTAAAACATCAATACTTAAATTTGGTTCAATTTTCCTTAATTCTTTAATAGTAAGATCTTCAAGTTTTTTGTTGTTTTTTTCAGCAAAATTCACAATAGAAGCTGTCTTTTGATATGCTTTCCTAAAGGACATCGAATGATTTTTTACAAGATAATCTGCAAGATCTGTAGCTGTTATATAACCTAAACTAGCGAGTTCTAACATTTTTTTTTTATTTGGTCTCAAATTATTTAAAATTTCATTAAAGATTTTAAGACTATTGATAAGATTCTCATCGGCTTTAAAAACAATTTCTTTGTCATCTTGTAAATCTTTAAAGTATGATAAAGGTAAAGCTTTAAGAATCGTAAGCATTGAAAATAAATTTCCATACATTGATCCAGTTTTTCCTCTCAAATATTCAAGAAGATCTGGATTCTTTTTTTGAGGCATTATTGAAGACCCAGTCACAATTTTATCTGATAATTGTATTAGATCAAAACCATCTGAATTCCATATAATTAATTCTTCAGCTATTCTAGAAATATGCATAGAACAAACAGAACAACTATATAAATAATCAAGAACAAAATCTCTATCAGAAACAGTGTCTATAGAATTATTAGTTGGATTTTTAAAGCCTAATTTTTTTGATGTATAATTTCTATCTATGTTAAATGATGTACCCGTTAATGCAGATACTCCCAGAGGGTTTTCATTAAGACTTTCCATATTGTTTTGAAATCTTTTTTTATCTCTTAAAAACATTTCAATATAGGCCATTAGATAATGTCCAAATGATAGAGCTTGAGCATTTTTTAAATGAGTAAATCCTGGCATTACGGTTTGGATATTTTTTTCAGCTAATTTAAGAGTTGTTTTTATTATTTTGTCTAAATTATTACTTATTTCTTTAGTCGAAGCTTTCATCCAAATTTTTAAATCTGTGATAACTTGATCATTTCTCGATCTGGCTGTATGAATATAGCCAGCATCATCACCTATAATTTCAAATAATCTTTTTTCTATACTCATATGAATATCTTCATATTTATCATTGAATTCAAATTTATTCTTAGAAATTTCTTTTTGAATTTTATTTAATCCATAAAGAATTTTATTTTTAATTTTAAAAGAAATAATCTTTTGTTTAAAAAGCATTTCAACATGAGCGGAAGATCCTGCTATATCTTCTTTATAAAGTTTTTTATCGATATTAAGAGAACTTCCTACCTTTTGAAAAAGTCCAGATTTGTCTTTTGTTATTCGAGTATTCCAAATTGCCTCGTTGTTTTTATTTTTTCTCATGATAATTAATTATACCTATTTAATATGAGATTTTTAATAATTATTATATTTTTCATTATGAGTTTTTTGGCAAATGCTGAGCCAGTCATCAAAAATCTTGTAATTAATAAAGAGTTAAAAAAAATCAATGGTTTAACGTTTTTAGATGATCAGAGTAATGAAATTCAACTTGATCAATTTGAAGGCAATTTGGTTTTACTCAATTTTTGGGCA
>MDTE01104481.1_pt1 | contig 13479 bp, 15 predicted proteins | sample 811231 | NCBI WGS metagenome assembly MDTE01 (sample SAMN05326651, study PRJNA326480) | marine metagenome | isolation source: seawater | place: Indian Ocean: Red Sea | collected 2010
CTCTCATTCACACGATCACTCCTCTCATTCACACGATCACTCCTCTCATTCACACGATCACTCCTCTCATTCACACGATCAAAATAATATTGAGGGATTTACATCAGTTTCTTTTACTACATCTGAACCATTCTCTTTAAGAAAATTTCAATATTTCTTAGATAATCAAATATCACATGATGTTTTTAGAGCAAAAGGAATTTTGTGGTTTGTTGAAAGTGAAAGAAAACATATTTTTCATTTATCTGGTAAACGTTTTTCTCTTGATGATGATGAATGGACAAAAGAAAAATCTAATAAAATTGTATTTATAGGGAAAAACTTAGATCATCAATCTATTAAGAAACAATTAGATGAATGTAGATTTAAATCAAATGAGAATTCATAATAGAGTTTGATTGATGTTTGAAAATAGCTATCAAAGAAATTAAGAAAACAATCTCCGGTTTAAATCCTCTTTATATTTCATCGTTTGTTGTTGGACTTCTATTAGTTATTCCCATTTCAAACTTCCTTGTGGAGGGTGTTAGTTTCATCTTCAGTGGTAATTTATCTTTAGGGATAGCTGGGAAAGATGAAATATTTGGTACTTTAAAACTTTTACTTTTAACAAGTTTATTAGGAGGAAGTTTAGGCACCTTGAATGGTTGGTTATTATCAAACTGCGAATTCAAATACCGAAAGAGTCTCCGTATTTGTCAACTTATTCCACTAGCCGCTCCTGCATATCTAATAACAGCTTTTTTACAGGATTTGGGGAGTATTTTTGGTTATCAAGTCACTGGTTTGTGGTGGGGTGTTCTTATACTTTCAATTTCTACTTATCCTTACGTATTTCTTCTTGCTAACGAAAGTTTTAACAAATTTGGGGTGAATCAAATAAATGCTAGTAGAGGGCTTGGAGTTGGTCCTTGGGGCAGCTTTTTAAAAATCGCTTTTCCAATGGCTCTGCCTTCACTCATAACGGGTATAAGTCTTATGTGTATGGAAGTTATGAATGAGTTAGGTACAGTCGAATTATTAAATATTCCAAGTATATCTTCAGGAATAACCGAAAATTGGATAATTGAGGGCAATCCAAAAAGTGCGATTGGATTGTCTTTGGTTGCATTATTGATTGTTTTTACCTTAATATTGCTTGAGAAATTTTCGAGAAGAAGAACAAAACGTTGGAGTGAGAATCCTGCATCGCAAGATTCTCAAGGATGGGAGTTAAAGAAATACAGGGCTTTATTAGCAATAATATTTACTATATTTCCTCCAATATTTTCCCTTGGGATTCCCTGTTTTTGGGTTTTGTTGAATATTGATCAGCTTCAAAAGGGTTTTACAACCGAATTACTAACACTCTTATTTAGGACTATTTGCCTTGGAATTGTTACTGCATTGATAACAATTATATTTTCTCTAGTTCTCTCATTAGCTAATCGTCAGCCTAGAAATTTATTTCTGCAATTTATTACATTTCCTGCAGGAATAGGTTATGCAATTCCTGGAACAGTTTTAGCTTTATCTTTGATAACCATCTCAACTTCAAATCTTAATTACATCTCGATTTGCTTGCTCATTTGGGGTTATGTAGTTAGATTTCTCACTATCTCAAAAGGATCTCTTGACTCTGGTCTAGAGAGAATATCTACTAATCTGGATGAAGCCGCACTTGGTTTAGGGGCAAACTGGTTTAAAGTTATCAAAAGGATTCTTCTCCCTTTACTAAAAGGGCCTATATTTGTTGGCTCTCTCTTGGTTTTTGTAGATACGATAAAAGAGCTTCCCATAACATTTATTCTTAGACCATTTGATTTCGATACCTTGGCAGTAAGGATATATCAATACGCAGGTGATGAAAGAATGGTAGAAGCTATAGTGCCCGCCATTTTTATAATGCTTTTAGGACTTATTGCATCAAGCACTTTAATACCAAGCCTAGAGAAAAAGAACTAAATTTTTTGTAAAATCTTTCTAAATATAAATGGCAAGCTTAAAAATAAATCTGCCGAAGTAGATATTAATCTAAAATAAATTAAACTCACAAAAATTATATTTTGGGGGATATTTCTACCAACAAAAAACAGAAAGCAAGCTTCAAATACTCCTACTCCGCTAGGGGCTGCTGGAACTATCAAACCTATTGACCAAGATAAGCAAAAAATTATAAAAAGAAACACCACATTAGTATTATTTTCTAAATTTACTGTATTAAAACAAATCAAAAATCCTATAAATTTTGATAAAACAAATCCAATTTCATATAAGAAAGCTTTAAGAGGGAAAAAAGAACTTAATTTTATTGTTTGCTCCAATTGATACTTTGAGTTTGAAAGTTTAAAAGCTTCTGATGCTTTACCCTTTAAAGAATCTAATAAACGCAATATTGTATAAATAAATTTCCTATTTAAAAATGCTAATGGAATAACAAAAAGCAAATAAAATGGCGAAAAGATAATTCCAATCGAACTCAATAGAAAAGAAGCACATAACATAAAGTAAGGTTCTATAAGAGTTGAATAAAAAGCTAGCTGAGAATTACTAATACCTTTAATGTAATTAAATCTCTCGATAAAATGCCAAATTCCGCCAGGAACATATTTGAGAATATTTGTTAGAACATAAAAAGAGATAAAGTTATTTCTAGTATTTCCCTGACCAAACCATTTCACAATATTCTTCCAAGAAAAAGCATTCAAATAAATACTTAATAAACAAAATAAAAAAGATATAAGTATGTCATCCCAATTTCTTTTAAAATTAATATTGAACGAAATTTGACCAAAGTTATAAACAAAATAAATACAAAAATATGCTAAAGATGATATAAAAAAAATTTTCTTAAAAGTGCCAAAATTAAACTTTCTTAGAAATTGATCAAAAAAGTGACTATGCTGCTTTAATCTCATTTCCAGTTTTCAAAAGCTTTAAAATTACTACTCGACTCTTTGACAATTTGTCTTATCTCTTCTGTTGTTTTGTTATTTTCTAAGCTTAATCTAAAAATTTCATTATTTTCTGGTTTAAAGCAAATAGATCCATCTGGTTTCAATGTCTGTTTTGCTTTTATCTTTCCAAACTCTGTTGAACATTCTCCTCTCCTTCTCAGTAATATCCACCGTTTTTGAACTCTTTCTCGAACCCCAATGGTATTGGAATATTTAAACCAAATCTTTCTAAAATATTCTCTTTTATCTAAAGGCAATATGACTTGAATAGAATAACCAATTCTATCTTTCTTCATATTAATTGCTTGATAAGAAACATCATTAGCACCATCATCTCTTAATTTCTGTATAAAATTAGCTATTTCTTCTGGAGTTTGGTCATCAATCCATGCCTCTTGTATAGAAATCTCTTCACATCTAGGATTAACTATCTGATCTAAAGATTTTTCATTAAAAGATTTTATTTTTAATACTCTTACTAAATTTGGGAACTGAAATTGTAGAGTACCTAAACCTACGCCATAGGTCTCAATAGAATAACTATTAGGCAATTGAAAAGAATCAACTATGTTAGTAATTAAAGCAATACCAGTTGGAGTAGACAATTCAGCATCAATTGAATCAAAACTTGAAGAAACTTTAATGTTTGTTTTTTTTAATAACTCTATTACTGCAGGGGATGGTATTGATAGTTTCCCATGCTCTGTTTGAACAAATCCTTTTCCCAAATTTGGTTGATTGCAGTAAATCTTATTAGGGTTTAAGTAATTTATAGCTGCGCAAACCCCAACAATATCAACGATAGAATCTATTGCCCCTATCTCATGAAAATGAACTTCTTCCGGATCAATTCCATGAACTTTTCCCTCAGCAATTGCTAAGGATTCAAAGACTTTAAAGATAACATCTTTCAACTTTTTCTCTAAATTACTTTTTAAAATAATTTGTTTTAAACCCCTCCAATTTCTTTTTGTGGTTTTATCAATTTTTTTTACATCAACCCTTACCCCTCGGATTGAACAACTCTTAGATTCTGTAAACTGTAAAGTATATAAATTTTCTAATCCAATATCAGAGAGTGGTTTTTCAATTACAGCTTTTGGGACTCCCAAGTCATAGAAAGCTCCAAGCAACATATCTCCAGAAACACCCGGGGAACATTCAATAAAAACTTCTTCCATAAACTCTGCTTTAAGAACTTAATAAATAATTGATAAAGATTTAAAATTCATTTAAATCTTTTTTATTTATTTTGACGAGGTCGTTTTTATGACTTCGTAATTTGTCATTTTTAAAGTATTCCCTTCCCTTATTACGTCCAAACTTAAAAAGTTATTTAAAATATCGAGGGAGAGTTCCCCTTCGATTACCAACTTGAAATTATTATTTTTAAGTCTCTTTACTTTAGAAGATGAGCAAATCTTAATGATAAACTCCTTTTTCTTAGTATTTACATATACTAATTCACCTCTTATTGAGAAATAATTATCAGTTAAGTTTAACTCTTCCAATAAATCAAAAATATTTTGCTTGGAATTATCTGCTCCCACATTGTTAAGTTCATAAGGATTCCATATTCCTACGATTTGTAAATGTAAGTTTTGTGTATTTTTATTTTTGGGATAAACAATCCAAAAATAACTATTTTTTAAATTTATATGTTTTTTTATCAAGGACAAAGCTTTTCCAAGCACTACAGTATCTATTTTTTTTCCTTGATCATCAATTAATGTTCCTCTATTTAATTGTTTCTTATCACAAGGGCTGTAAATACCATTAACTATTCCAATTGCTCTGTATTGATACTTATTAGTTACTTTTTGGATAGGGTTCTTAATCATACTAAAATTAGAGTCTTGTAAATAAGATGATCTACTTAATTAAAATTTTTCTTTTTCGTCGGACATATTGAAAGATTTTAACGCATCGTCAATCGCATCAGAAGGATTAGTTGCATCATTCAAACTATTTGCTCTTCTCATCATCTCAACAATTTCAAATGGATTAGTTGGCAAAGCAGAGCTCTCTTCATCTAATTTTGTTGAACTGTCAATTTCAATCTCTTTTAAATAAGACTCTCCTGCATTCAATAAATTCGATCTAAAGCTTATTAGAGCTAAAAAGCAAATAAAAAAGTAAGTTATATTTTGGGAATATCGCAAAAATTTATTTTTCATTTTGTTTAATTTCAAAATAATTTATTACTAATTTTTTTTGCTAGTTTAATTCTACATAATTTGATGAAAATTGTTAATAGCAACTTGGAATGTGAATTCTGTAAGGACAAGACTTACGCAAATAATAAATTGGATTAATCAAGTTAATCCTGATGTTCTTTGCCTTCAGGAAACCAAAGTTATTGATGAAGACTTCCCAATTAAGCCTTTTATTGAATTAGGCTACGAGGTAAAAGTTTATGGTCAAAAATCCTATAATGGGGTGGCAATAATAAGCAAAATTCACATAGAGAATATATCTAGAGGATTTTCTGATGAATTGAATAAAGAAGATTCAATTCAAAACTTTTCAGACCAAAAAAGATTAATTTCTGCAGATATAAACGGTATAAAAATAATCAATGTTTATGTTCCTAATGGATCTTCATTAAATTCTGAGAAATTTAATTATAAAATAAATTGGTTAAATAAACTGGCTTCATTTATAGATGAGCGAAATAAAAAGGGCGATTTAATTTGCCTTCTTGGCGATTTTAATATTGCCCTCTCTGATAAAGATATTCATGACCCTCATAAATATAATGGCGGGATAATGGCTTCTGAAATAGAGAGAAATGCACTTAACAATGTTCTTAAAGGAAAATTTATTGATTCTTTTAGGATTTATGAGATGAACACTGGTCATTGGAGTTGGTGGGATTACCGTAATAATGCTTACGAATTAAACAAAGGTTGGAGAATAGATCATATCTTCTTAAGTAAATCACTTTCTTCTGTCCTTAAAAGCTGTGTAATAGACAGCAATCCTAGAGGAAATATTCAACCAAGTGATCATGCTCCAGTGATGATAAATCTTAAATTAGATAATCAAAATCAAGATTTTCTTGAAGATGATGATGACTTTTTCGAAATATAAATTTATTAGTAATAAGACTTTTTAATCTTGAAAACTACTATGATCAAAGAGTTATTAATTAGATTAATGCTTAAAAAAAGTTTTCACAAAATTAATTATTTACAATACAAACTATCGCGTTAAAAATATCATAATGTAGAATTTCATTCTGATGGTTTATTTTTACTTATTTTTCTTACCTAAAAGATGATGAAATTTTCTTCAACGCTCAAAACATTTAAACTGTGACTGAAATACTAAATAGCACCAAATCACAAGAGGTATTCTCCGCGGCTAAAGAGTTAATGCCTGGAGGTGTAAGCTCCCCCGTCAGAGCATTCAAATCTGTTGGCGGACAGCCAATTGTTTTTGACAGAGTAAAGGGGCCTTTTGCTTGGGATATTGATGGCAATAGGTATATTGACTACATTGGCAGTTGGGGTCCTGCAATTTGTGGACATGCTCACCCAGAGGTAATTTCCGCCCTCCAAGAGGCAATTGAAAAAGGAACAAGTTTTGGGGCTCCATGTGTTTTAGAAAATAAACTTGCAGGGATGGTAATAGATGCTGTTCCTTCAGTAGAGATGGTTAGATTTGTAAATAGTGGGACAGAGGCTTGCATGGCGGTTTTGAGACTTATGAGGGCATTCACAGGAAGAGATAAAGTAATAAAATTTGACGGCTGTTATCATGGTCACGCAGATATGTTCTTGGTAAAAGCAGGATCAGGTGTAGCTACTTTAGGATTACCAGATTCTCCCGGCGTACCTAGAACTACTACAGCAAATACTCTTACAGCTCCCTACAACGATCTAGAAGCAGTTAAAAAACTATTTTCCGAGAATCCTGATGCTATATCTGGAGTTATTCTAGAACCCATCGTAGGGAATGCAGGCTTTATTACTCCTGAGCCCGGATTCCTAGAGGGATTAAGAGAGTTAACGACTGAAAATGGATCCCTGTTAGTTTTTGATGAAGTCATGACAGGCTTTAGAATTAGTTATGGAGGAGCCCAGGAAAAATTTGGAGTCACTCCTGATTTAACTACATTAGGCAAAGTTATTGGAGGAGGATTACCTGTTGGAGCATATGGAGGCAAAAAAGAAATAATGTCTATGATTGCACCATCTGGTCCTGTTTACCAAGCAGGAACTCTAAGTGGAAACCCCCTCGCAATGACAGCAGGGATAAAGACTCTTGAGTTGCTTAATCAAGAAGGTACTTACGAGAAACTTGGGTTAATAACTTCTAGATTAATTGAAGGTATAATTCAAGCTGCTGAAAATAACGGGATAGCCATTAATGGAGGCAATGTAAGTGCAATGTTTGGATTTTTCCTATGTGAGGGACCAGTGAGAAACTTCGAGGAAGCAAAGTCAAACAATGCAGAACTTTTTGGAAGATTACATTTAGAAATGTTGAAAAGAGGAGTATATCTAGCACCTAGTCCATTTGAAGCTGGTTTTACATCTTTAGCTCATGGTGATGAAGAAATCGATAGGACAATAGAAGCTTTCGATCAATCCTTCAACGCGATAAAAAATTAAATCAAGTTTTTATTTATTTCTATTTCCTCCAACTATTACAGGAGGTGAACCACCCATTGAGCCTGGTAATCCTGGAACAACTTGAGTACTACCATCCCATTTATCTAAAAATAATTTGAAAAGTACTTGGTCATCTAAACTTCTATTGAGGGTTTCATATCTTAACGCTTCTTGTTCAGCAATTTCAACTTCAGTTTTTGCTCTCAAAAGTTGTTGTCCAGCAATTTGTTTTTGTTCAATTGCAGCTCTATATTCCTCAGCAATTTCCAATCCAGTGAGATCTAAACTTTTTACATCCACATAGTCAAATGAGTTTAACTCTTGAGCGACAGTATCACCTACCTTTTCTGAAATGACTGCAAATTCAGTTGCTATTGTCTCTAGTTCATACTGAGAGAAAACTGATTTTAAGGCTTTGAGTAATGAAGGTTGAACGATTTTTTGATAAACGTCACTATTTCTATTCGCTATTGTGGCAAAAATTCTTCCTGCTTCTTGAGGCTTAACTGAATACTTCACAGTAGCTGTTGCCCTAATAACCTGAAGATCTTTAGTTAAAGTTTCAAACTTTTCCGGTTGAACTTGGGTTTTGATATCAAAAGGATATACAGATTGTATGAAAGGTACTTTAAAGTTTAATCCCGCTCTCCTAGAGGGTCCACTTACTTTACCTAAAGTTGTTACCACTGCGACCTGTCCAGAGGGAACAACAAATAATGCTTGTGTAATTAGTAGAAAACCCGTAAAAGATAAAACTATTAAAAGTGTTGCAGTCCCGCCAGGACCTGTTGGAGTGACATTTTTAAAAGACGTTGACATTAAAATTATTTTTTTTATTTATCATATTTAAAGAAATTAATTAATGCATCTATTAATTATTTAAACAATATAATTTTTTAATAATTGTTTTACAAATTAAACGTTTTAATTTTAGGCGTTATTTGATTTGAATTTTTGCAATAATTGTAAATAAAGTTCTTCATCTATATCTTTGATGTCATATTCTGATGGTAATACTCCATGTTTATGCTCGTGGGCAGCCATCCAGCAATATTTTTCAATTTCATTTTCTGAAAAACGGGGATACTCTCTAATTTTTTTATATAAGGTATTAATAAGATTTTTAGAATAATCTGACATATAAAACTTTTTAAAGCATTTATACTCTATCTAAAATTTATGGCTTGAAGAGGTATATTATGAGACTCTTCCAATTCATCTAATAATTTTATTGCTAATTGAAGATCATTTTTACTTTTACTTGCAACTCTTAGAGCTTCACCATTAATACTGACATTGATTTTTTTAATTTCCTCCCTAATTTTTTTACTTATTTTTTTTGCTATTTCTTGGTTAAGCCCCTTTTTTAGAGAAATAGTTTGTTTTACTTTATTCCCGCTGATGTTTTCTATTAGGCCAAAGTCGAAAATTTTTAAGGACAATTTTCTCTTTATAGCCTTTTGTCTTATTACATCAATTACGGCATTTAGGGTTAACTCACTATTTGTCGTTATGTAGATATTTTCTTTCTCTAAATCTAATGATGTATCAGTTCCTTTAAGATCATATCTTTGAGAAATTTCTCTTTTAGCTTGATCAAGAGAGTTAACCAATTCTTGTCTATCAAAATCAGAAACTACATCAAATGAATAATTTTCTGCCATTACTTAAATTAAAGCCAACTTAATTATTACCCTAAATAAACAAAATCATATATAAAAAATATTTTATTTAATCAAAAAACAACAAACTTACAACTTTTCCCATCTCTTCCGCACATCTACAGCTATTTAATAATGTTTCGCTATCATGAAAAGCGAAACAGATCAATTGATCACACCTTTTTATTATTTCTTGGTTACATAAACTACTCGCTAGGGGTAAGGGTAATTCATCATTTTCACTTTTCTCAACCAAATGCATTACTCTATCCAGTTGATCTTTAATTTCAGGTAACTGCCTATCTAAACTTTGTGGTAAAAGAACAGTTAGTAAAGATGGGTTAACATCTAAAACAGCTCTAATAACAGCCGCATTGACTCCTTGCGATCCAGAAGTCAATATATTATGCCCTTCTTCTGCCAATGATCTAGCAATTAATTCAATTAGGTGAATATCAACAACAGGTACATGCCTACTACCTAAGAAAGCAATTCTTCTTTTTCCATTATCCTGAAGTTTTGCAAGTTCCTGAGCTAAGGTATCAACGCCTTGAGTTTCAGGGAGGTCTAATGAACGGCTCAAAATAAAATGGTTTCTATATTTGAAATTAGCATCTATCTGGGAAATTGCAGGGAAAATCTATTTTTTCAAGAATTCTCTCCAAATTCACATTCTCTTGAACAAGCTGTATTGCATAAGATGCCTTAATTGATTCATGTATCCTGACATGACCAAAAGCTTGTTCAATAATTTCTACAGTCGCAAGTGTATCCAAATCCACTTTCAAAATTGGCACCTCCAGCTCCTCTGCCCTATGAATTAATTGGGATAAAGGTTCACCCAAACCTGTCAAAATAAGACATTGAGTCGAAGCCTCTAGTGCGGCAAGTTGAATATCTGTCCTATCAGCTCCAGTAACTACTGCCATATTCCTTCTTCTCCTGAAAAATTCCATTGCAGAATTTACCCCCATAGCGCCAATGCTTAATGTTTCTACAAGTAATTGATCTTTCTCTGGGCAACAAATTACCTGAGCATCTAATCTTCTTATCAGCTCACCAACAGTAACACTTCTAAGCAATGGAGATTTAGGCATAACACCAAACACTTCAATATTAAGCTCTGCAAGAGATGGTATTATTTTATTTTTAATTTTTTCAACTTCCTCAGGTGCAACTGCATTTAAAACCACTCCTGCCAAATGTTCTCCCAACTGTTTTTTTGCATCAAGCAGTGAATCTACACTTTTACAATCTTCCCAAAGATTTACGATGAGAACCTTTGCATCAAGAGTTTTTGCAAGTTGTGGGAGACTTAATCCATATATCATACCTTCATGCAGACTACCCGCTGCTTCAAGAATATTTAAACCCTTAAAATCATCATTCACTAATCCCTCAATCTGATCAAAACCTCTACCTGGTTGCAAATCTTTATTAGCAATTCTTTTTTCAGCAGATATATCATCCAACAAGCCCACTGAAGAAATTAAATTCTGCTCTTTAATATCTAACGTGGATCCAATAAACTTAACATCATCATCTATAAGTCCCTCATAAGACATAGAAGGAAGGTTTGTAAGTTCAATACATGTTGCCAATGGCTTGCCAAGCCTAACTTGTTTATTTTCTTTTAATAGCCTTTTTGCTATCCCAAGAACCAACGCGGATTTACCGCTAAATGGTTCACAAGAACCAATTAATAAAATATTGCTCATAAATAACTATTATACCTATAGGTTCAAGATAATATTTTTCTAGACTTTAACAAATATTTATTTATGACTTTTAATCAAAAAAATTAAAAAATATATAATACCGTGAAACGCAAAATTAATTTTTTAACCTTTCTAAAGGGCAAATCAAAACCAAGAAAATAATGGAGAAAGTAAAAACTGTAGGCATAACTGGTGCTTCTGGGGCATTAGGTAAGGAGTTAACGAGATTATTTCGTGAAAAAGGGTATAAAGTTATTGGATTTACTCATAGTAAAAACAATTTTGATGTTAGTAAAGGATCTCCCAACAAATGGATTAGATGGGAGTGTGGAAAAGAACTAGCTTTAAAAAAACATCTTAAAAAAATTGATATTTTAATTTTGAACCATGGAATTTATGATTTGAACAAGAAGAACGTCAATTATGAAAAGTCTATTGAAATTAATGCATTAAGTAAATTAAGGATCTTGAATTTTTTTGAAGAAATTGCTCAAAAAAATGAATCAAAATTGATGAAAGAAATCTGGATCAATACATCAGAAGCAGAAATATTACCTGCACTTAATCCTTCTTACGAAATTAGTAAATCACTTATTGGGCAAATAGTTTCATTCAAAAAAAATCTTTCAGGGCAAGAGTCTAAAAAAAATTTAAAAATTAAAAAAATAATTTTAGGTCCCTTTAAATCTGAATTAAATCCTATAGGGATTATGAGTCCGCAATTCGTTTCAAGAAAAATTTACAAATCTGCAAAATCAAACAACTTTTTAGTAATTATAAGTCCGAATCCAATTACTTATATTCTCTTTCCACTTAAAGAACTATATAATTTCCTCTATTGTAAATTATTACTAATTACAAACTTAAATTTCTAAAAATCTCTATCTGTCAAAATTTCAATACCATCTGTCAGGACAACAATTGTGTGCTCCCACTGGGCAGACAATTTGCCATCCTTTGTAATAACGGTCCACTTATCGTTCAAAGTTCTACAGAATTTGCTTCCTTCATTCACAATAGGTTCAACCGCTAATGTCATCCCTTCACGAAGAACTACATTTGGTAACTCTTTTGTTCGGAAATTAAAAACAGATGGTTCTTCATGGAGATTTCTTCCAACTCCATGACCTGTATAATCTTCAACAACACTGAATTTATTTTTCATAACTACATCTTCGATAGCACCAGCGATATCAAGAAGTGTATTTCCCGATTTGATTTTTGAGAGTCCAGCATACAATGCTTGTAAAGCTACATCACTTATTTTTTTTGCATTGGCACTGACATCACCTACACATATAGAAATGCAACTATCACCATGGAAGCCATTGAGGTAAGCTCCTGTATCAATTTTAACAAGATCACCATTTTTAATTATTTTATTTTTACTTGGGATACCATGGACGACCTCGTTATTAATACTTGAGCAAATACTAGATGGGAATCCGTGGTAACCTTTAAAGCTTGGCACTGCGCCAAAATCTCTAATCCTTTTTTCTGCAAAATCATCTAAATCTTTTGTACTCATCCCTGGTTTTATTAAATCATTTATTTCTCTGAGAACTGTTGCCACTATCCTGCTAGATTTTTTCATCAAATTTATTTCGCGAGTAGATTTGATCTCAATCCCCCTTCTTTTCTGTATGAAGGGAACCTGATCATATGATTTTGAAATATTTTTTTTTAACAAAAGATCTGCAAAATGTTTCATTGGACTAATAATTAGTAATAAGTAAATATCATCAAAATAGCCGTTATCTTCTTGGCTATCTTAAATCTATCAATAATTAGAGGAAAACAGAAATGAAATTTACTTTTAATTCTAGGCAATTTCACAAAGCATTGGCGCCTTGGGTTTTTCTTCCACTATTTTTATCAGCTATTACAGGGTTATTTTACAGAGTTTCTAAAGATCTTTTAGGTTACACGAGAGATGAGGTACATTGGTTAATGTCACTCCATGAGGGCGAGTGGCTTGGAGATAATGGTGAACTTATTTATGTCTTTCTTAACTCTTTAGGTATTTTATGGATGCTCATAACGGGTTTTCAAATGTTTTCAAAAAAAATTTCATTTACCAAAAAGGTTACTAAAGGCGAGTCAAAAGGTTAAAATAAGATTCTTGTATGATATTAAGGAGCTTAATGGCTAAAGAGAAAAAAGAAATTGAGTTAGAAACCACAGGTGAATCTGAAATCCCTATTGATGTAAAGGTTGAAAAGGAAAATGAAGATTTGGTTTCTAGACAAAAAGGTGTTCTAAAAGCCTCCAACATAATTAAAGAATTCGAGAATGGTCAATTAAAGAAAGAATTACCAGATATTTATGTTGGAGACACAGTAAAAGTAGGAGTAAAAATTACAGAAGGTAACAAAGAGAGGGTTCAACCTTATGAAGGTGTTGTTATTGCAAAAAGACATGGAGGGCTTAACCAGACAATTACTGTAAGAAGAATTTTCCAGGGGATAGGTGTTGAAAGAGTATTTATGCTACATAGTCCACAAGTTGCTTCTCTAAAAGTTGAACGTAGAGGTAAAGTAAGAAG
>MDTE01126259.1_pt1 | contig 13478 bp, 8 predicted proteins | sample 811231 | NCBI WGS metagenome assembly MDTE01 (sample SAMN05326651, study PRJNA326480) | marine metagenome | isolation source: seawater | place: Indian Ocean: Red Sea | collected 2010
ACGGCCGGGCTCGAACCTTGGTTTTCAGTGGATGCTGACGTTGGTACAGACCGAGCAGGAGCGCAGCGATCCATTGGTTCGATATCTCCTGGCGTTCCAACTGGAAAAACGTGGTCTTTGGAGCGACGCAGCCCAACTGTTCTGCGCTCTGGACGGCACGTCGAACCTGCCCAGGATTCTACAGCGTGAAGCCTATTATCGATGTGGGCGACTCCTTGCGTATGAAGACAAATTCGAACCAGCTGCGCTCGCCCTGGAGAGGGCCATCGAGAAGGAAACCCTGGCAGGCGAGAGGACCCCGATCATGCGTTGGCTTCGCTATATCCAGTATCGCCGTACGTATCGTCGGTAGACTTCCTGGAGACCAAAAAGAGAAACGGCCAGGCCCTGGGGCCCAGCCGTTTTCTTACTTGGAGGGGGATGTTCCAAAATTTCGGCCTGCAGGGCAGCAGGGAGGTTTCGTCTGTGCAAGGGGGGGATTCGCACAGGCACGATAAATCGTGCCGTCGACGAGGGGGTAAGCTGAGTCCCTGCAGGCGCGCACACGATTTGCACAAGCCGTGCCAGTTTTGTCGGCAGCGCTTCTTGGCTGCAAAAATACGGCTCAATCTCACATTTCTGATTGTTTGGTGGTTACCAAGTCGAAAAATTCGCATCGACCATGTGTTGAAAAATTAAACACCAAGGTGTATGTTTTCTAAACACTCTGTAATTAGACGTGTTGCAAATGTATACATGTGGAGTAACAACATGAAACAGACTCGAAAGGTTCTCGTGGTGGACGATGACCCGGGCATCTGTTGGGTTGTTCAGCAGCGGCTCCAGCCACAGGGTTTTTCGGTTGAATCCGTGCATAGTGTTCAGGACGGAAGGAGGGCAATCAGGCATGGTTTCGAGGGTATTGTCATTCTCGATGTGCGATTACCGGATGGAGACGGCTACGAGCTCTTCGAAGAGCTTCAGAAACAGAAAACCGAAGCGTCGGTGATCTTTCTGACGGGGTATGGCACGACAGATGAAGCCTTGACCTCGATTCGTGGTGGTGCCTTCGACTTTCTGAAGAAAGATGAGCTAGGGGCTCGCCTGGTTGATGCGGTCAAGAATGCCTTTGATGCCCTGGGAGAGGTCGAGTCTCTCCACACAGATACGGTCCCAGAAATCCGGCCTTTTGAAGATATTGTGACGCAGGCCCGCTCCATGAAGGAGGTGTTTCGGTCGCTCCGTAAGGTCACCCGCTCCAATGTGCCTGTACTGATTCGTGGAGAGAGTGGTACCGGTAAAGAGTTGGTGGCAAGAGGGTTACACGATAGGAGTGGTCGAACGGGACCATTCGTCGCCCTCAACTGCGCCGGAATTCCGGAAAACCTGTTGGAGGCGGAGCTCTTCGGTTACGAACGAGGCGCATTCACCGGCGCCGACGCACGAAAAATAGGTACCTTTGAGCGGGCCCATAAAGGAACGCTCCTCTTGGATGAGATCGGCGAGATGGCTCCTGCGCTGCAAGCGAAGCTTTTGCGGGTAATTCAGGATGGGGAATTTCGGCGTCTAGGGGGAACAGAGGTCCATCGAGCGGATGTTCGTCTTCTCTCTGCTACCCATCGAGATCTGGAAGAAGAGATACGCACGGGCGGGTTCCGTGAAGATCTCTACTATCGTCTCGCGGTGTTCACGGTAACGCTACCACCGCTTCGAGAGCGGGATGGCGACATTCCATTACTTGTCGAACACCTCGTTGGTAAATTAAGTAAAAAGGAAGGTCGGGACCTGGCTGGAGTGGATCCTCGCGCCCTGGAATTACTGCAATCCCATCCCTACCCAGGCAATGTACGAGAATTGGAGAACGTGATCGCCTATGGGGTCGTTTCGGCACCGGGACCATTGATCACCATTGGAGATTTGCCGCGGGGCTTTCTGGAACAGGTCACGATGCACCGGGTGTCCACGCCACTCGAGAATACGTCAAACTCGATACCAACGATCCTTCGTGAGAGTGACAGTAATACGCTCTCGGCCGATGCCGCCCCCCGGGCCACTGGTGTGGACCAACCGATACGGACGCGTATGCAGGAAGCAGCTCCTGCGGACGGCTTCTTGAGCCTGGCAGAGATGGAACGCAAGCATATTGAGGCTGCGTTGGAGCGAACCGAGGGAAATAAGAGTATGGCCGCTCGAATATTGGGGATTAACCGTGTGACTCTATACCGTAAGTTGGGGCTGTACGGATTAGACTAGTCCCCATCATCTGCTTCGAGAAATGGTGATATCTGTTCGGATGTCGCATCGGAGACCAGCGGCAGGGTTGCTTTTACCATGGCGCGGTAAAACGAACACAGCTCGGGGTACTGTTCGCGCAGTGCCTGCTCATGTTTACGCAATGTGGCGAGGTCCCCTCGTGCAACGGGACCCGTGAGTGCCTGTTCTGCAGAGTCGCTCGCCACCAGATTGTCCAGAGAGGCGCGCATGAGGTGGTGGATCGCCTGATTCATCTCGGGATTGTTGGCGCTGACATCGGCAGCAATACGCCGCGCGTGGTGGGCCAGAGTGACCACATGGTTGGCCGCGAGCACACAGGCCAGATGATATAGGGAACGCTGCTGGGCTGGGATACGAACGGTGGTCAGTTCCAGGTGATTGGCGACATCTTGCAAGATAGCAATGGCGTCGTCTTGTCCATCGATAGCGGCTGTGATGCTTTGGGAGTCTGGGCTACTCTCCCGATGTCGAAATGGATGCATAGGGTGAAAGGATGCAGCCCTATGGGCCGGCACTCCATAATCCTCGAGATAGGAGCCCGGATAGGCTCCCGACATATGCGCCAGGATCGGTTGTTTCTGATCGGCGTCCAGGAGCCCGTATTGCTGTAAAAGCGCACAGAGTTCGGGAAAGGACGATTCGGTAACAGCAAGAAAGATCACATCTCGATCCGTCGGAACTGTGTCTTGGGATTGAGCTGTGATCTCGACAACCGGAACATTCAGATCTGTTGGGACCGATTCTCGATCTTGGACCAGGAGCTGTACATCCAATCCGCGCCGACTGGCGTTTCGAACGAGGAAGGAGCCGACACGGCCACAACCGATCACCGCGATCCTGGGGGTCATGAGGCCTCTTCTCGTCGGTATAGGTCATGGGTTCGAATATAGTCGAGGACAACAGCCGGTAGGCCGGACAACTCGGTATTCTGGTTCATGAGCGCAGCACGAAGGTTTCGGCTTCGAACGTCTGGTAGGGCTGGCAGGCAGTCCAGATCGGGTGGAGATAAAAACCCGTCTCGGCCGACAATAATGGGGGAGAATCTCTGCTGTATTTCGTCGAAGCGATGCCAACGGTCGGTTTCCGGAAGTATATCGGTTCCGATAACGAGCCGCGGAACGACGCCTGTCTTCTCGAGGGCCTCCAGCATATCGATGGTGTAGACCGGACCGTCGGATTGCCCCAGGGTCTCTTCGATACCGGAGACCTCTACCAGGGAACCGTACGCCGCGAACGCATATTGGCACATGGACATGCGATGGTCGTATGCACTCATCGCCTTCCCAAAGGGGTGTGCATAGCTCGGTACCACCAGAACTTTCGTTACGTTTCTATGGGCCAGGACCACAGCAGGTAGGAGAACATGGCCTTGATGAGGAGGATCGAACGCGCCACCAAGGACGGCTACCGTTGGAGCCGAGGTGTTCAAGACTCGTGCTCTCTTGCGAAGTCTGAGGCCCCCTGACTCCAACGCTCGAATAGGGGGGATAGGGTCGTTCCTGCTTCCAATCGTTCCCGGAGCTCTGGGTCACCAGCGAGGAGATCAATGGCGGGTCTGTCGGTTACAAATTCGTAGGCTTCCGTTCGCCAGCCGAACGAATCACGGAAGCGTTGGATGAGAACCTCGAGGATTCGCACCCCCAGTTCGAGCCCGTGAATCACCTGGGGATCATCTACGGAGAGCTGTACACCTCCGCAGAGCTCGCCCGCATATTTCTGAAACATCGGCCGAAAGACATGGGGGCGGAACGAGACGCCCGCCAAACCCTGGTCGGATAATGCTGCAGCCAACTCTACGGGCTCGATGCCGGGCGCGCCGAAAACCAGGAAGGGGGTTGTTGTTCCACGCCCCTCCGACAGGGTGGTCGCTTCCAGTAGGCAGAGCCCGGGGTATACGACAGCTGTTTCGAAGGTGGGCATATTGGGGCTGGGTGGAACCCAGGGTAGGCCCGTGGCGGGAAACATCTGGGACCGGTCCCAGCCAACGGTCTCAATGATCTCGCAATCTACCGAAACACCCGCGTCCTGGATGCCGATCTTGACCAACTCTCCCATGGTCCGGCCGTGCCGATGTGGGACAGGAATCGCCCCGACGAAACTTCGATATTCATCCTGAAGGATGCTTCCTTCCACCTGGACACCGTCGATCGGGTTGGGTCGGTCCAGCACGATCAGGGGGATGTCCTGGGCTGCACAGGCCCGTGCCATCGCAACAATCGTCGCCGCGTAGGTGTAGTAGCGGGCTCCTATATCCATAAGATCCGCGACCACAATGTCGATATCGTTCAAGCTGTCCTGGGGTGGGGCCAGGGTATCCGGGTGATCTCCGTATAGGCTCAAGGTCGGAAGGTGGAACACCGGATCCAAAGAATCATCTACGGCTTCCATATCCTGGTGCGTGGACCATAGCCCATGTTCTGGGCCGAAGAGCCGTACGACATTGGCTCCCAGATCGTCGCGCACAATCGAGACCAGATGGCGCAGTTGCGAGTTTACGCTGGCGTGATGGGCCAATATGGCGACGCGCCCGGTGGCCAGTCGCTGTGCAGCGGGGTGGTTCGGGAGGCGATCGATGCCGGTCAACACTGGTGTATGGTGTCCCATATCTATTTACCCTATCGCTACGCGGGCATTTCGGAAGAACCGCATCCACGGACCATCCTCTCCCCACGCATCTGGATGCCAGGAATACTGTACGGTGCGGAATACACGTTCGGGGTGTGGCATCATAATCGTCACCCGCCCATCGTCTGTTGTCAGGCCACTGATACCGGTTGGCGACCCGTTGGGGTTGTTGGGGTAGGTCTCGGTCGGGTTGCCTCGATGGTCCACATAGCGGGCAACAACCAGCCCACTCGAGGTCGCCCGCTGCAGGGCCTCGTCGTTTGCGAACTCGGCGCGCCCCTCTCCATGAGCTACGGCGATGGGTAGGCGGGATCCTTCCATATCCTGCAGAAAGATGGACGGTGAGGAACAGACCTCTACCAGACTTAATCGGGCCTCAAATTGTTCGGAAGCGTTACGAACGAAACGTGGCCAATGCCCTGCGCCAGGTATCAGTTCTTTCAAGGTAGAGAGCATCTGACAGCCATTGCAGATCCCCAGGGCGAAGGTGTCCGGCCGGTGGAAGAAGGCGCGGAATTCCGCGTTCGCTCGTTCATTGAATAGGATGGTTTTGGCCCAGCCTTCACCAGCCCCAAGCACATCGCCATAACTGAAGCCGCCGCAGGCGACCAGGCCAACGAAGTCTTCTAGTTTCTGGTTTCCACCGAGAATATCGCTCATATGGACATCGACGGATGTGAAGCCCGCTCGATGGAAAGCCGCGGCCATCTCCATCTGACCATTGACCCCTTGTTCACGAAGAATGGCGACGGGGGGGCGCTGGCCTGTAGCGATGTAGGGCGCCGCGATATCTTCATTCATATTGTACGGGACCCGAACATTCAGTCCTGGGTCGTCCCGGTCGGACACGGCAGCAAATTCCTGCTGGGCACAGTTCGGGTTGTCGCGAAGCTCTGCGATATGGAAGCTGGTCTCCGTCCAGGCCTTTTGCCATTCGCACCGGTCGGCAACGAGAATATCTTGGCCGTGATGCCGGAAGGTCAGGGTGTCGTCGCCCGTTGGGGAGCCGATGAAGTGCGTATTATTGTACAGGCCCGCTTGTTTGATTTTCTGCCAGACCATATCGGAGTCCGAACGCCGGATCTGGATCACCGCGCCGGCCTCTTCACTGAAGAGGGCTCGGACCGGATCGGAATGTAGGGCGTCGAGATTCAGGTCCAGGCCACAATGTCCCGCGAACGCCATTTCGGCGAGGGTGATAAGGAGACCACCATCGGAGCGGTCGTGGTAGGCGAGAATCATCTCTTCGGCGAGAAGAGATTGAATACAAGCAAAGAAAGCCGCCAACTTCGATGGATCGTCGATGTCCGGTGCGTCATTACCAACCTGGTTGAATACCTGGCCCAGGGCTGAGCCTCCGAGCCGGTCGCGTCCTTCCCCCAGATCGATGAGAAGAAGATCGGTCGCTCCCCGATCGGTTCGCAGTTGCGGCGTCCTGGTTTTGCGTACATCAAGAACCGCAGCGAAGGCCGAAACGATCAAGGAGAGGGGAGCTGTCACATTCTTTTCCTGCCCCTGATCCGACCACACGGTGCGCATCGACATGGAGTCTTTTCCAACCGGAATCGTAAGCCCCAGCTGCGGGCAGAATTCCATCCCTACCGCGCGAACGGTGTCGAATAGAGCTTGGTCTTCGGCGGGGTGACCGGCTGCGGCCATCCAGTTGGCGGAGAGGTTGACCCGATCCAGGCTCGCAATATGTGCGGACGCCAGGTTGGTGATCGCCTCGGCAACGGCCATGCGCCCGGAGGCGGCGGGACTACAAAGGGCTGTTGGCGTTCGTTCACCCATAGCCATGGCTTCGCCAGTAGTGCTGTTTAAGCTGGTTGTGGTGACCGCGACATCTGCGACCGGAACCTGCCATGGGCCTACCATCTGATCTCGACTTACCAGCCCGGTAACGCTGCGATCTCCAATGGTGATCAGAAAGCTCTTACTGCTGACTGTGGGTAGACGGAGCACTCGCTCCGCCGCGTCCTGTAGGTCGAACTGCTCCGGCGTTACAGGATCACGCTCTACCGAGACTCGCTCGAAGGAGCGCGACATCTTGGGTGGTTTTCCGAATAGAACATTCAGAGGAATATCGATCGGATTGTTCTCGAATTGGGGATCCTGCAGGCGAAGTTGTTCTTCTTCGGTCGCCGTGCCGATCACAGCGTAGGGACAACGTTCCCGTTCGGCGATCGCCTGGAAGCGCGCGAAATGTTCGTCGGCGATGGCCAGGACGTATCGCTCCTGGGCTTCATTGCACCAGATCTCCATGGGAGACATGCTCGGCTCATCATTGGGGATCTGGCGAATATCGAAGGTTCCACCGCGGTCGCAATCATGAATGATCTCTGGGACTGCGTTGGAGAGCCCGCCCGCTCCCACATCGTGGATGGCGAGGATCGGGTTCTGTGTTTCCAGGGCCCAGCACCGATCGATAACCTCCTGGCAACGACGCTCTATCTCGGCGTTGGCTCGTTGCACCGAGGCAAAGTCCAGATCGGCTGCGCTGGCGCCGGAGGCCATGGACGAGGCCGCGCCTCCTCCCAGGCCGATAAGCATGGCTGGTCCACCGAGCACAACGATCCGGGTTCCGTCCGGGATCGAATCCTTTTTTACCTGTTCGGGTCGGATATTGCCGAAGCCGCCCGCAATCATGATGGGCTTATGATAGCCCCGTACTTCCTCGCCTGCGGCGGTCTTACACCGCTGCTCGAAGGTGCGGAAGTAGCCACAGAGGTTGGGTCGACCAAATTCGTTGTTGAATGCCGCCGCACCAATGGGTCCTTCGATCATAATATCCAGGGCCGAGACGATACGATCTGGTTTGCCGAAGTCCTGTTCCCAGGGTTGTTCATGACCGGGAATCTTCAGATTGGAGACGGAGAAACCGCACAGTCCAGCCTTGGGTTTTCCTCCACGACCGGTCGCACCTTCATCCCGTATCTCACCGCCATTGCCCGTAGCGGCGCCGGGGAAGGGCGATATCGCTGTCGGGTGATTGTGGGTTTCCACCTTCATCAAGATGTGCACATCACTCTCATGGTAGCTGTACACACCGCTGTCCGGGTCTGGATAGAACCAGCCGGCGTGGGTACCCTCCATAACGGCGGAGTTGTCCTTATAGGCAGAGAGAACTCCTTCGGGGCGTTGGGCGTAGGTGTTCTTGATCATTTTAAATAGAGAATGATCCTGAGGCTCCCCATTCACCGTCCAGCTGGCGTTGAAGATCTTATGGCGACAATGCTCGGAATTCGCCTGTGCGAACATCATGAGTTCGACATCGGTGGGGTTTCGTTCCAGCGTCTCGAAGGCGTTCACCAGATATTCAATTTCGTCCGGTGCGAGGGCCAGACCCAGGTCCTGGTTGGCTTGCATCAACGCGTCGGAACCACCCTGCAAGATGTCGACCTCCTGGTAGGAGGGCGGTGAGGCCACCTCAAAGAGACAGGTCGCTGCGTTTGTGGAAGGAAGCACCGCTTCCACCATGCGGTCATGAATGGCGGCGGTCACAATCTCGATCTGTTCGTCCGTGAGATCGTCGGTTGTGCCGAAAACATAGCGGACGCCCCGCTCTATGCGACGAATACTATCTAGACCACAGTTGTGTGCGATGTCGGTAGCCTTTGAAGACCAGGGGGAGATCGTGCCCGGTCTGGGGACTACGATTCGTTCCAATCCTGGCCGGTCATCGAAGGTTGCGCGGGGTCCATACCGCAAGAGTCGCTCCAGAAGAACCATGTCCTCTGCGGCGATCTCATCTCGTGCGTCGACGAAATGCGCGTACTCCGCATAGATATATTCGGTCGCAACCCCCTGATTTCTGAGAGTGGCAGACAGTTTCTGCAGCCGGAATTCCGAGCGTGCTGGAGCACCTCGAAGGTAGCGCATGATCGACTCCAAAAATGGTGCGTGAAGGGCACTCGTCGTAGGTGCGTAATACGTGCCCATGCGTTCGGTGACAAGTCTTTTCGAACATCGCGATCGGTGGGATAGAAACGGAGGGGTGTCGTTACGCTGGTCGGCATCTTGGCCACACAGTACAATGACCTCGGGGTCTTTACGGTGAAATACTGTCTAACTAGTATGTAGGTTCATGCTTTTTCGGTTCCGATCGCTCCTGGTTTTTCTCTCGTCTGGATGCATAATTCTGGCCTGTGCGTCGAGTGATACCGCCATGGTTCCAGATGTTCAGGACATCGGAGATGTAGAGACGGCGCCAGAGGTGTCACCACCGGATACTGCGAACCCGGATATTCCAGAACAAGAGACCGGACCGACCATTCCCGATGGGGTCGCTACGGATCAGGAGACCACAGCCTGTGTGCCAGACTGTGCAGGGAAAGAATGTGGAGACGATGGGTGTGGTCAGAGCTGTGGTGGCTGTGAAGAGCCCAGACTCTGTGTGGATGGAGAGTGTCAATGCGCGCATCCCAATCAGATAGGCGACGCGTGCGATGCCTGTGCTCCTGGCTATATAGGTGCCAACTGCGACGAAATGTGCACGATGACAGGCTTTGCGGTGGGGGAGGCCGAAGCCTGGCAGGATTCGGAGCTGAACGAAGCGAGATACCAGGCTTTCTCTGCGGCTAGTTTCCCCCGTGAGATGTTGGCGATGCATATCTATTCTGGATCGCCCCGGTTCGGGCCGTCCGAGACCGGTGTCTATGAACTTACCGGATCGACGTTTGCGGATTGTGGGTTATGTCTGATGGCCGAGTCCGACTGCCATGACTTTTTATGTCTCAACTGTGACAGTCACTTCTTTGCTGACGAGGGGCGAGTGCACATCACGTCCTTCTGGGGAGATGACGGCGTATTCTCAGCGACCTTCGAGGGGGTCGTATTCCGGGAGGTTTCGATCGATATGGAGACCCATGACTCCGCCGTCATTCCCGGTGGCATGACCTGGTGTATGGATGGATTTACCTTCACCTGCACGAATGGGCTTTGTGCGGTCGAACCGTAGAAGAAGCCAACGAACGGTCGAATTCGCCTGTACCGATTGACATTCGTGGCGGGGAGCCCCACGATCGATGGGTCCGATCCTTTTCTTTACGCGTCGTCGGAGAGTGTAGATGAAGATCCTTCGTATAGGCTTCCTGGCTGGAATTCTGCTTTGTTGGGGCTGTGGTGGTAGTGATTCCGGTCAAGGAGGAGAGGTCGTTTCCGACGCGTCGAGCGATGGGACGTCGGACAGTAGCGTGAGCGACGGTGGGGTCGATGTTCAAACGGACGGTTCTCCGGAGCTTCCCACCGTAGATGCGGCGAACGATACCGCGACGGGTTCGGACGCAACGACCGGATCTGACACGGGGCAGGGGGCCGATGCGGCCACCGATGGAACGGCGGGGGAACCCGATGATGTGGTTCCTGGGGATAGCTCCGCGACGGATGTGGCCTCGACCGATAGTGGAGGGGATGCCGGCAGCTGTACCCCGGATTGCAGTGGGAAGATGTGTGGTCCGAATGGATGCGGAGGAAGCTGTGGGTTCTGTGTGACGGGAAGTAGCTGCTCGGACTTTGGTCAATGTATTCCGGACACGGTCTGTCTACCCAACTGTAGTCTGGTCTTATGTGGTCCCGATGGTTGTGGCGGTAGCTGTGGCGATTGTTCTGTCGCACAGCAATGCGAAGATGGTTTCTGCCGCTGCCAACAGCCGAATTTCGTGGGGGTAGCATGCGACGAATGCGCGCCAGGAACATCGGGGCCAGATTGTACCACGGAGATTACCGACGCTTGCCCTCTCGATGGCTTTACCCCGCTAAAAGAAGAGGCCGTGTTCAACCCACCCTTTATGACCTACTTCGCCCATAGTGCGCTTGAATTACCGCGCGATGAGATCTTGTTGGAGATTCTTCCCGGTGCTCCGTTCTTCGGTCCCGTGCAGCCTGGGACCTATAATCTGGCTGGGACGAATTATGCAGACTGTGGTTTGTGTCTACAGGCGGCGCAGAACTGTACGGTCCAGTGTGAGACCGACTTCTACGCGGATGAAGGACTTGTCCATCTGACCTCCCTATGGGCGGACACCGGCACCTTCGCCGGATCCTTTGAGGGAGTCGTGTTTCGCGAAGTGACCATCGATGCGACTACGCTGGTTTCAACCCCGGTGCCCGGAGGAAAAACCTGGTGCATGGATGGCTATAGCTTCTTCTGTATCAATGGGGATTGTAATGTGACGCCAGGTTGCCAGCCCTATTGTGGATCGAAGACCTGCGGTAGCGATGGCTGTGGTGGGTCCTGCGGCGCCTGTATCGAAGGTTCCGCCTGCAACGAGAATACGGGCTCCTGTGCACCGATGCCCATGAATGGGTCGCTGATTGTAAGTTATAACTTTGCTCAGCCACAGAGCTCGTTCCAGGACTGTCATGCGACCTATTCCTTGAGCCCCGAAGGAGTCCCGCTCGGTGGATGCGACGAATGTTCCTTCGTCTGGCGGGTCAAAATGACAGAGCTACAAGAGACCTGCGGGAACTGGTTCCAGGGACCAGCGGGCACCTATACCAGCCTGGGGGTAAACACCACCGACGACTCCTTGTGGATCAACTATGAGGATGGGACCGGCTGGGGGAAATTCTCTGGCGAAGGGCTCGTGAATAACACGGCGTATGGTGGGCAGCTTGTATTGGATGGGATCTTTATCGATATGAACGGTAACCAGGAGTACGACGACTTCGAAGATGTCGTGTACGGAGAGATCTTCCTGCTCTCGTGGATGGGATTGTCCACCGTTTGTGGGAATGGAGTCTGCGAGTTGGCGGAGAGCCATACAGCGTGTCCTGCCGATTGTGGGGCCACGGACGTTGTCACACCGTTCCTGGGCGGAACGTTGATAGACAGTTTCGTATTTGATGAGCCGGAGCCAGGCTTTGTCGATTGTGAGGTGACCTATAATCTGAGCCCGATCAGTGTAGGGCCCGACGATTGCGAGAGCTGTCATTACACCTGGACCATCGCTGTCCAGAAGTTGTTGGATGGCTGTGGTAGCTGGTTACAAGATGTAGATGGCACCCAGTTTGATGTGGGCCTTAATCTGTTAAATGGGGACCTCTGGCTTCGTCAGGGCACAGGGACATGGAATCAATGGCCGGGCTCCGGGACGATGATAGACGACGCGTTTCTGGGGCAGAACTACGGGATGTCCATCTCGGTGGATAAGAACGGCGACGGTGTATATACGCCCAATGAGAATGTGGAGCAGAGCCAGTCCTTCCTTTTGCATTGGTGATTGTCTCAGGAGGAGGCCTTGCCCATTCGGTTTCGGATCTGCTGCATGAATTGTTCGTAGAACCGAAGCCCAAGCCATGTGATCAGGATACAGATGCACAGCACCAGTGGGACCAATAGCCCGGGTAGGTTGGGATCATATACCACCCAGTTGTAGAGACCGTGCAAGGTGCTCACGAGCACCAGGGTCAGGATAATGTTTCCGAACCGGCGCATCGGTCGTAGATAGGAGGCATGGGCCAGACCGATACCCATGACGAATCCCAATAGGAGATGGACGATGGGTCGGGTCAAGAGCTCGGGTCCAGTCAGGACTCCAAAGCGCACGCCCAGGGAGTAGTTTTCATACATCGCAAACCCAAGGCCAACAAAGCCAGTGGCCCAGATCGTAGCTACGGTACCCTTGCCCTGTGGACGACTCCAGACCACCCCGGCGGCGACCGCAGCGAGGAGTTTGCATACTTCTTCGATGGGGGCGACGATTCCAAATATGTACACCATCGTCGTTCCTGTCGGCATTTGATCCAAGCGATTCAGCTCGGTCATGGAGGCTGCGTTGGTTAGAACTCCAAAGCTGATTTCTGCTCCGAGAGCAGCCAATCCTCCGAAAAGGACGGAACGCGTTTCGATCGTGCGGAGGTCGCCACTTCGTTTGCGGATCCGCTGTTGGATGTAGAGAAGAATCAGCAAGACGGGGGTTAACGAGAGGACAAAGGCGCTCCAATTCTGGATTGTCATTCGGCACCTCCCGGGGGCATGGGCCGAACGGCCACAAGTCGAATTCCATTGGGAAAACGTTCCGTCCAGAGGAATCCGAGACCCAAGCCGAGCATGAGGCAGAGTAGGCCAAAGCCGATCAATTTCATGCGATAGAAGGAGGGACGATGGGGGGAGACTCGAAGAATGGGTACATCGAACGCCGTATTGTGTGGGGTCTGATCGACGTTCGATAATCGCCTGCAGTGGGTGAATAGGTTGTCTTGATCTGTATGGTTCGTTTTGAGATAGCCGAATGTGGACATGCGAAAGGGGTGTTCGAATCCCAACTCGTGATGTCGAATGGAGCGACGGATGGTCCATGAGAGAAAGCTGACCGTGGCCGGATCGTCGAACGCGATGTAGGACAGGACCGGGTGTTTGGGCGATACCGATACCGGAACCAGGAGCTCTACATCGTCACCTGTTGAACCAATTATAGGGTTCTCGGTGTCGCTACATAAGAGGGCGTCGTCCAATTTCACCATGCCAGCATGCCGGACGAAGCCGTGCTGCGACGTGTTCAGCACGCCGCTATAATCGCCGGCCTTTGCGAGAGGCCAATCCGAGGCGACGTCCATGACCAGGAAGATCCCCAGGCCCAGTACGCCGGCGATCATTAGAC
>MDTE01193184.1_pt1 | contig 13478 bp, 13 predicted proteins | sample 811231 | NCBI WGS metagenome assembly MDTE01 (sample SAMN05326651, study PRJNA326480) | marine metagenome | isolation source: seawater | place: Indian Ocean: Red Sea | collected 2010
TCATCAATTTTAGTTTGATCCATTATAATTTTACCTAATCATAATTTTAAAAAGTTCAATCGTTTTTCTCTAATTTGTAGCGAAATGTGCAACATGAAGATCCCTCCATGATCGTTTGATTTCTCTCAAGTATTAAATTTTTGTCAAATCCTTTTGAAAAACTACTATCTCTATTACATGATAGTATTCCCCCCAGTTCTTTCATGCCTAATTGATTATACATTTCGGCATATTTGCATCGAGTGACGTCAAAGTGATAACTTTCCTTGTCTTTTTTAATTTCATTTATTTCAAGGGCGCCACCAGTTTTCCAATTTTCAAAAACTTCTATAAACTGGTCTATTATATTATTTTTACTTGTTTGTGTGTCACTTTTTTCCCTTAAAATTCTGCCTTCATTAATTGCATTTTTTATAATTGCATTTTTCAAAATTTGTTTAGCTTGCTTTTTACCTAAAGTAGAAACCATTTCATCATAAATGGGTTTTATTACTTCTGCCTGAGCTTTTCTTTTATCTATCACTGAAATTTCTTGCTTAATGATGTTCGACATTACTTAGAAGCCTTTCAAAACCATGAAATTTATTTATTAAAATAAATCAGATTTGTTTCAATTATGCAATTTTTGAATTATTTGTTTAAGCTTTTTAACCAAGTCATTTGAAATTAAACCTGGTCCAATTTTCTTTCCCGCTGAATTATGAATCCATACTCCAGCGGCTGCGGCATGAAAACAGTCAAGCCCTTGAGCTAACATTGAAGCAATGAGACCTGACAGGACATCTCCAGTACCTGCAGTTGCTAGCCAAGGCGAGAAAGGCTCAGAACAAATAATAGTATTACCAGATGGTTCAGCAATTATAGTATCTGCTCCTTTTAAAACAATCACACTATTAGTTAATTGAGATGCTTTTTGACATGATTTTAATTTTGTTATGTTTCTCAACTGAGGAAAAATTCTTTCAAATTCACCACTGTGTGGTGTCAAAATAGTTTTAGTGTGACATGATTTATAAAGAATTTCAGGTTTTGATGAAAAAGATGTAAGAGATCCTGCGTCAAGAACAGTAGGTTTATTTAATTTTAAGATTTCAAGTGTTTGTTTTTTTGTCTCAACACTTGATACGGATCCAAATCCATAGGCTAATGCGTTAATTCTTTTATCTGATAAAAAGTTTTTGGTATTTTCTGATTCAAATTTTGAAGACAAAATCATTAATGAAGGGTTAAAAAGCCTGTAAGCCATTTCATATTTTTTAGGTGACATTATTGTTACCAATCCTGCTCCTGCTCTTAAGCAAGACAAACTTGCAAGTTTGGTGGCTCCTGTCATTTCTCCGGAAAAAATGACAGCATGACCGTAGTCATATTTATTTTTATTCCATCTCCTTCTGGGGATCATTTTTTTCCATAAATTAGCTTCGTTATTATAAACGTTAACATTAATGTTTTTTAGTTGTTTTGACTTTATACCAATTTGAGAAATATGAAGTTGCCCGCAAAACTCTTTTCCTGGGAAAAGCTTGTGGCCAGTTTTAGCCCGAAAAAAAGTAATAGTATGATTGGCTTTAAAAACAGTTTGACCAATAGGCATTCCAGTATCCCCATTAATGCCACTAGGCATATCCACAGACAAAACATTTAAACTTAATTCTTCACACCAGCTAGCAATTTTCTGAAGCTTTAGATTTAGTGGTCTTGAAATTCCTGCACCAAAAAGGGAGTCTATAATTAAGGAATACCTTGACATCTTTTTTTTATGTAATTTATTGTAAACAATATTGTCCCATAAATCAAAGGCTTTTTTGGCATCTCCTTTTAATTCTTTTGGCTTTTTGAATGAAAATACATCAACCTTAATATTATTTTCTTGCAAGTACTTAGCTGCTATGTATCCATCTCCACCATTATTGCCTGGTCCGCAAAGAATTAATATTCTTTTATTTTTATTTTTTCTTAGAATTTTTAAGGATAATTTCCCAATTTGTTTACCAGCGTTTTTCATTAGTTGCCAACTTGAAACGCCATTTTGAGAAGTTTCATAGTCTGCTTGATACATTTGATTTATAGATAATAATGCTTGCTTGGCGATCATGGTATTAGTCAAACATACTCAATTGTATGCTATTTTCATGTTTATCAAGTTTTGACCTTTCTCTATTATAAGCACAATTTTCACAACTTATATTTGATTCAGGAATATTTTTTGTATTTATAATATTGATCATTTTTTCTATTTCACTTGGAATCCAGCTACTATCCCAATTATATTCTATAAGTGTTTCTGAAAACTTTAACTGACCATTAAACTCATCTAGAGATCTATTTGCATTACAGACGTAAAAATAAGATTTATCACTAACGTTGTGCCCCATTTCTGAAAGTATAAATGCATAAAAGTCGATTTGTTTTTTATAGTTTTCTCTGTAAGGTGAACTAAGATAGTTTTTTTGAGAGACATTGTAATAACTTGCTTGAGATTTATAATCCACAACAATAATCTTATTGTTTCTTGTGTCTTGCCATATGTCATCTATTCCACCAGAAAGAATAATATTTGTATCTTTAAATCTACACTTAATGCCGTGATGAAGTGAATCTCTCCACTTGTCCAGATCGCTATGTGAAAATGGAATTATATGTTGCAAATTGTTTTTTAAATGTATCCTATGAGGTAATTTATTTTTCCGGCATTCATCAAACTCTTTTTTGAGTAAAATATCTGTTGTTTCATTTAGAGTCCATCCAGGAAGTGAAGGAGTTATCAAACCATTTACCCTGTCTAAATAAAAGCACTTCTGACAGCTTAGAAAATCGATAAACTTGCCTCTACTAATTTGAAAGTCTTCCTTTTGTCCAGGTTTATATATGGTATTAGATTTCAATCTTTTTCCATTAGCAGGAATAAGCTCATAAGATGAATTTCTTTTCAAACTAATCAAAAAAAACCTCTATAAATAATGTAATTTAACGTAAACAATTAATTAAACCTTTATAATGCCGCTTTCAATCCATTGGTCAAAAATATCAACAACTTTATTAGAAAATTCAATATCGTTTATATGGCAATCAAGCTCTGTCATGATGATTGGTTCTCTGATTGATTTTCTCATTTGATCTAGAAATGCGTTTAGACCTTCTGGATCATAAGCAACTTGTCCTTCTCTGTCCCATTCCTCGATGCCCTTATTTGTTAAAATAAGATGAACTGGAGATTTACTTTGTAACAACCTATTCACCACTTCATCAGCAGTACCTCTTCTTTCTGAATTATTAAGTGCTGAAGATTTGATAAGTCTATTATGCTCATGGAAAGGTCTGTCACTATACTTTTCTGGTATTTTTTGCCAACCAGCAAAATCTATTAAATCTAAACATCCGGGCGCAACAATTTGTGGTATATCCATTCTTCCTGCATTAAGCATTCTATCTTTTCCTGCATTCACTACTGAACCAACCATTAAATTACCAATTTCTGGTAATGCGAAATCCATCACACAGCAGAAGCCTTTATTAGAGGCTATATTTTCAAACGCCATCCCACCCATACCCGTTGCATGAAAGATAGCAACTTCAAAACCTCTTTTTTCTAATTCTGGTTTAATAAATTTCATGTATTTAAGACATGATGAACCTAACGATGTCATGCCTACGATGGGTTTGTCTTCAGTAGGTTTTTCAACCGCTCGAGCTGATCCTAATATTGCTCCAGCAGCTTGGCTTAGTGATGATTTGCAAATACTATTAAGACCATACAAACCTCCAGCCCATAAAATCATTTGAATGTCTGCTGATAATCTATCAGGGGGTATCAATGGAGAAAAGGAAACAGTTGATACTATGTATTTGGGGAACCCAATAGGTAGAGTGTTGCAAACATCTAGCGCCAAGTCTGTTCCCATGGTACCACCAAGGATAATGACACCATCAATTTTTTGATCATTGTATAAATTAGCAGTAATTCTAGATGCCCCTTTTGCCATAACTTGCATAGCATTATTTTCATCATTAAAGCTTATAGCCTCTTTGATAGAGCTATTGGCTGCTTTTGCGATATCATCTTTGGTAATATCAACTTTAACGGTAGGAATTCCCAATACACTCACATCCATCCTCGTGACTTTCCCACCTAATTTTAGAATTTGTTGAGAAAGGTATTCTAATTCATCATTTTTTGTATCGAATGTTCCAACAACCAAGATATTTTTATCATCCATAAATATCTCCTAAAATATTTCAAAGTTCATTTTTAATTAATTTCCATTAAATCATTAATTACTATATTTTATAATAAATATAATAAATTGTTTTAGGAAACAATTTAACTTGATTTAGGGGACATAGGATGAAAAGTGTAAAGCAATTTTTTAGAGCTGATCACGTTGGGAGTTTACTTAGACCAGAAACTATCAAAAATTGCAGGGAAAAGTATTTTGCTAATAAGACAATTTCAAAATCTGATCTTAAGGAAATTGAAGATGAAGAGATTATTAATGTAATTAAGATGCAGGAAAAAATCGGATTTAAAGTTGTTACTGATGGTGAGTTTAGGCGATCATGGTGGCATTATGATTTCATTGAAAACTTAAATGGTATTGAATTAGAGCAAAGAGAAACAGGGGTAAAATTTTCTGGAACCAATCTTAGACCTTTTTTTCCTATAGTTACGGATAATATAGATTTTCCAATGGATCACCCAATGATTGAGCATTTTAAATTTGTCAAAAATAATACTAATGCTGTCCCTAAAATTTCAATCCCTGGTCCAAGTTGTTGTCACTTCAGAACCACCCCTGATGATATTTTTCCTTCAGAATATAAAGACACGGATGTCCTTTTTTCTGACATAGCTAACACTTACAAGAAAGCAGTAAAAGCCTTTTATGATATTGGATGTCGATATTTACAAATGGATGATATTTTTTTTGCATACTTGTGTGATCCTAAACATAGATCAATTAGGCTGAAGTTTGGTGAAGATCCAGACGATTTAATTGACAAATATGCTTGGATGTTGAACGAAGCAATTAAAGATAGGCCTAAAGATATGATAATTGGCATGCATTTATGTAGAGGAAATTTTAAATCTAATTATGCTGCTGAAGGGGCTTATGACCCTGCTTTAGATGCTGTATTTAACAAAACAGATGTAGACGTTTATTTTCTTGAATATGATGACCATAGATCAGGAGGTTTAGAGCCTCTAAAATATCTGCCAAAAGGATTGAAAAGGGTTTTGCCTGGTTTTATAACAACAAAAACAGGGGATTTGGAAACTCTAGATTATATAAAAGAAAAAATTGATAAAGCGTCTAAATATATTTCTATTGATCAAATGGGAATAGCTCCTCAGTGTGGATTTGCTTCTACAGAAGAAGGGAACACTATATCTTATGACGATCAATTGAAAAAACTTGAACTAGTCGTTACAGCGGCTAATTTGATCTGGGGTGAAGTTTGATAAATTAATTGAATGATAGATAAAGTTTTCTTAAATTTTAGAGCAACAAAATGAAAAAATTAAAAGACAAAGTAGCCGTGGTTACCGGTGGAAGCAGTGGAATTGGTTTAGAAACAGTAAAAATGCTTGCAAAGGAAGGTGCTTCTGTAATTGTATGTTATCATAATGGTCGTCAAAGAGCAGAAAACTTAATTCAAAGTTTGCCAAGTAAGAATAACTCAATTTTTAAAATTCAACTTCAAGAGCCTTTGAGTTCTATGAAATTAAAAAAACATGTTGAAGATGTTTATGGGAAAATTGATGTTTTAGTCAATTCTGCTGGATTTACCAAGCCTATACCTCACAAAGATTTAGAACAATTAGATGAAAATTTATTTGATCAAATATTACTTGCAAATGCTAGAGGTCCTTATTCTGTTATTAGATCTTTAATGCCCCTTTTAGAACTATCAGATGATGCGGTAGTGGTTAATGTTTCATCTATTTCAGCTTTTACTGGCTCTGGAAGTAATATTGCTTATTGTGCATCTAAGGCTGCTTTAGATGCTATGACAATGTCTTTGGCAAGAGTTTTTGGACCTAAAATAAGGTTTTTAAGCGTTTCTCCAGCTGCTGTCGCAACAGATTTTGTGAAAGGAAGAGATAGGGCTGCGTTAGAAATTATCTCATCTAAAACACCTCTAAAAAGAGTGGTAGAACCCGAAGACGTTGCCTTGTCAATTATGGCGTGTATAACTCACTTAAAAACAGCTACAGGAACTAAAATTGTTGTTGATGGTGGTCGACATTTATGATTGTTATAGTGACGAAAGGATCATTTAATTAATGCCACATTTTTCCATAGAGTACTCATCAAACCTCGAGCAAGTAATTAATATGAAAGATTTTTGTAATGTTTTAAGGCTTGCAGGAATTGAAACAAAAGTATTCCCTCTAGCTGGGATAAGAGTTAGAGCGATTAGATGTGATCATTATTCTATAGCTGATAATCAACCAGAAAATTCTTTTATAGATATTTCCGTTAGACTGAGAGAAGGCAGAGAACTTAGTATAAAGAAAGACGCAACAAATCATATTTTTGCTGCAGCAGAAAAATATTTGAAGTCTGTACTAGATCAATACCCTTTAGCTTTATCTTTTGAAATGAGGGATATTGATCCAGAGCTGAGCCCTAAAGTAAATTCAATTAGAAAATTTCTTAAGGAAAAATAATCAATGACAATTTTAGATCAAAATTTGACAAAATTAGATAAGTTTTTGAAACCATTTAGGGATAAAGGGGTTCTTAATAATATAAATGGATTCAGTAAACCTGCATCCTCAGGCAAAACCATTGAAAATATTTCTCCTGTTGACGGAACTTTCATTTGTACAGCACCAAGAAGTAATTTAGTTGATATTGATGAAGCGGCTAAAGCTGCAAAATCTGCCTTTAAGGAATGGAGTAAAACAGGTTATTCTGAGAAAAGAAAAATTTTACATAAAATTGCTGATGGAATTGTTGAAAGAGCAGAGGAGATTGCTTTTTGTGAGTGTTGGGATACTGGCCAGGCTATAAGATTTATGTCAAAAGCAGCTATCAGGGGTGCTGAAAATTTTAGATTTTTTGCAGACAAAACTATTTCTGCTCAAGATGGAAAAACTTTACCTTCACAAACTTTAATGAATGTAACTACCAGGGTTCCAATTGGTCCAGTGGGTATTATTACTCCGTGGAATACTCCTTTTATGTTATCTACATGGAAAATCGCACCTGCACTTGCTGCTGGGTGTACATTGGTTCACAAACCAGCAGAACTTTCACCTATTACAGCTCAAATCCTAAATGAAATTGCTTTAAATGCAGGTCTTCCTAAGGGAGTTTGGAACATGGTCCATGGTCTAGGTGAAGAAGCTGGTGTAGCATTATCAGAGCATCAAGATATTAAAGCTATTGCCTTTGTTGGAGAAAGTAAAACCGGTTCTTCAATTATGAAGCAGGGAGCAGATACTTTAAAAAGAGTGCATTTTGAGTTGGGAGGCAAAAATCCAGTAATAGTTTTTGATGATGCCGATTTAGACAGAGCCTTAGATGCAGCTGTGTTTATGATTTATTCGTTAAATGGTGAGAGATGTACTTCATCTAGTCGATTGTTAATACAATCTAATATTGCTGAAGATTTTATACGTCAATTGGTTAAAAGGATTTCAAAGATTAAATTAGGTCATCCTCTTGATCCAGAGGTAGAAATAGGTCCATTAATTAGTAAAAACCATCTTGAAAAAGTGACTTCTTATTTTGAAGTAGCAAAAAATGAAGGTGCAAAAATTGCTATAGGGGGAGACTGTCCTGATAATCCTGGTTTTTATGTATCTCCAACATTATTTACTAATGCGAACTCAAGTATGCGTATTTCTAATGAAGAAATTTTTGGACCAGTACTTACTGTTATTCCTTTCGAAACAGAAGAAGAGGCTTTGACAATAGCCAATGGTGTGGATTACGGTTTGACAGGATATATTTGGACAAATGATTTATCCAGAGCGTTAAGAACTTCAGAAAATCTTGAAGCAGGAATGATTTGGGTCAATTCAGAAAATGTTCGTCATTTACCAACTCCTTTTGGGGGTGTTAAAGCAAGTGGCATAGGCCGTGATGGGGGAGATTGGTCATTTGATTTTTATATGGAACAAAAACATATAGGTTTTGCTAAGGGGAAACACCCTATTCCTAAATTAGGTAAGTAAAAGAAGTTTAAATAATAAGTAATTAAAATGATGAAAATAAATAATAAATGAATTTTGGAAACCTAAATAAAGATAGAGTTAACTAGATTATGCCTTTGCCTAAATTAAACTTATATCCGCCATTTAATATAACTCGATTAAGCCATATAGAATTAAGTGTACAAGACATTGAAGCAAGTGAAGCTTTTTATGTTGATACCTTTGGAATGCAAATTACTGAGAAATCATCAAATTATCTTTACTTGAGAGCTATGGAGGAGAGGGGTCACCACTGCTTGGTTTTGAAAAAAAATAACAATTCCAGTTGTGATAAATTAGGATTTAAAGTTTTTAATGAGGAGGAATTGGAAAAAGCAGAAAAGTATTTTTCATCTTTAGGTTTTCCTATCAATTGGATAGAAAAACCTTTCCAAGGTAAGACATTAGAAACAGTAGATGTGCAAGGTATACCAATCGAATTTTATTTTAAAATGGATAGGTTGCCATCTTTGCATCAGAAGTATGGATTATATAAAGGTGTCAGACCATTAAGAATAGACCACTTCAATGTATTTTCTAATAATGTTGATCAAAGTGTTAAGTTTTATTCTGATCTTGGGTTTCGGGTTACAGAATATACAGAAGATGAAAAATCAAAATTACTATGGGCCGCTTGGATGCATCGAAAAGGGGGTGTTCATGATATGGCTTTTACAAATGGAGTTGGACCAAGACTTCATCATTTTGCATTTTGGATAGCAAATCCAATTTATATTATTGATTTACTTGATGTAATGTCTACCACTGGATATGTAAAAAACATTGAAAGAGGCCCCGGACGCCATGGGATTTCGAATGCGTTTTTTTTATATATTAGAGACCCTGATGATCATAGAATAGAAATTTATTGTTCTGACTATCAGACAGTAGATAGTGACCATGAACCACTTAAATGGGATTTAAAAGATCCTCAAAGACAAACTTTATGGGGAGCACCGGCGCCAAAGTCATGGTTTGAAGAGGGCAGTCAATTTAATAATTTGGAACCAAAGAAACCTGTGTTAAAGGCTCAACCAATTGTTGCTCCTTAATCTAATATAAGGAAGAGAAATGTCAGTAAAATTTTCCACTATCAAATTTAATAATCAAGTGCTTTACGGAGTTGAAAGAAATGATGGGTTTATAAACCTTTCAGAAAAATTTTCTTATTGGCCGTCTTTAAGAGAGGTTATTGAAAATGATGGACTAGAAATGCTTGAAAAAGAAGCAGACAAACTCAATATTACACATCCTCTAGGATCATTTAGTTATGAAATTCCTATTCCAAGGCCTGAAAAAATTATCTGTGTAGGTGTTAATTATCCTGACAGAAATGAGGAATATAAAGATGGGCAAAGTGCTCCTAAAAATATGTCTTTGTTTGTCAGATTTGCGAGAACTTTTGTTGGTCATAAACAGTCGATAATTCGACCAAAAGCATCTGATCAATTGGATTATGAAGGTGAGGTTGCGATTGTCATTGGAAAAACTTGTCGCCATATATCTGAAAAAGAAGCTTACAGTTGTATTGCAGGTATTACGATTTGTAATGAAGGAACAATTCGAGATTGGTTAAGACACGCTAAATTTAATGTTACTCAGGGTAAAAACTTTGAGAGTTCAGGAAGTCTAGGGCCATTCATAATACCTTTTAAAGATAAAAGCCAATTAGAAGACATCTCTTTGAAAACCAGAGTTAATGGTGAACTGCGCCAAGACGATAGGACTAGCCGAATGATTTTCAATATACCTAATCAAATCTCATATATTTCTACTTTTACAACACTTGTTCCAGGAGACATTATCATAACGGGAACTCCTACTGGAGCAGGTGCAAGGTTTGATCCTCCAAAATTTTTAAAACCAAATGATAAAGTTGAGGTTGAAATTGAAGGTATAGGCTCTTTAATTAATACTGTGGTTGATGAACAATGAGCTTAACATTAGATCAGGTTGAAATTGCTGCAGAAGAATTATTTATTGCAGAAAAAAATCGAAAGCAGATAGGATTGCTTTCTGTAAAATATGAAAATATCGATATGGAAGATGCTTATAAAATACAAAAAGCTTTGGTTCAAAGAAAAATAAAAGATGGTTTAAAGATTAAGGGTTGGAAAATTGGTCTTACCTCTAAAGCTATGCAAAATGCTCTTAATATTAACATCCCAGATAGTGGGATATTGTTTGACAATATGTTGTTTGAAGATCGAGATTCTATTCCAACTTCAAGGTTCATTGAAACGAGAATTGAAGCAGAAATAGCTTTTGTTATGAAACATTCCATTAGTGGTGAGAATATTTCCAGGGATGAAGTGCTAGAGGCAACGGATTATGTTTTACCTGCCTTAGAGATATTGGACACCAGAATTTTAAGAATTGATCAACATTTAGGGAAGTTGAGAAATGTGTATGATACAATATCTGACAATGCAGCTAATGCAGGAGTTGTCTCTGGTAGCAAGAAAAGCAACCCCTATGATTTCGACTTGAGAAGGGTCGGTGCTATAGTCATGAAAAATGGAGAAGTTGAAGAAACAGGTTTAGGAGCTGGCGTTTTAAATGATCCTGTAAAGGGAATTATATGGTTGTTAAACCGTTTGTCAGAATTTGATCAAAAAATTAGTGCAGGAGATATAATTTTATCTGGTTCCTTTATTAGGCCGATTGAAGCAAGAAAAGGAGATGAGTTTTTTGCTGACTTTGGTGAATTTGGCACTGTAGAATGTGTTTTTAGCTAAAAATTAAAATGATAAACTCTCTCTCACGGCGTTCTGATTATAATACTCTGGAGAATACAGTTTATTTAAACCAAGCATCTTTGGGATTGATTTCTGAGGGATCAATCAATGCCATGCATGAATTTCTTGATAAAATAGCACGGCACGGAAATTCAATGATGACTGATCAAGAAGAAATAGAGTTTTTGGATTCTTTGAGAAACAATGCCGCTAAACTTTTCAACTGCACAAAAAATAAACTGGCCGTACTTTCTAGTGCAAGTGAATTGTTAAATCAGTTGCCTTATCTTTTGGCACCAAAGCAAGGTGAGAAAGTAATACTTGTATCAACTGATTTCCCTGCTCTTTATAGACCATGGCAAGCATTTTCAGAAAAAAATAAAATTCAAATAACATTTGTTGAAGATAAAAGGAATAAAGACTTAACCAAAGCAATAGCTGACAGCATTGATAAAAATACCTCAGTTTTGGTTGTAAGTTATGTTCAGTTTTCTACAGGAAGTAAAGTTGATATTATAAGTTTACGCAAAATTACAAAAAAATATGGTATCAAATTAGTGGTTGATGTAACTCAAGCAGCTGGAGCCATTCCAGTTAATTGTAAAGATTGGAATTGTGAAGCAATTATTTGTAGCGGTTATAAATGGTTGGGAGGTCATGGTGGAGTAGGCTTAGCTGTTCTATCAGAGGAATTGATGAAAAAAACTCCATTAATGCCTGGTTGGATGGGGGCAGAAAACCCTTTTTTTACTTCACATAAAAGTTTAAGTTTGGCTAAAGGGGCTAAACGATATACTCAATCAACGATGTCATACGTTTCCATTAAAGGGTTAGAAATTTCTATACGTGAGATATTGGATTTGAATGTTATTAATATTGAAAAACACTCTATGGATTTGAAAAAAATTTTTATAGAAATGTTGAGAAATACATCTTGGAATATTTTTCACAATCAACACTCTGACCTTTCATCTTCAAATATTATTTGTATTTCTGAAAACAATAAAGATATAAAAAAAGTTTCCAATATTTTGAATAATAAAAATATAATTTGCAGTTATAGAAATAGGTATTTAAGGTTTTCATTGGCTCATTTCAACAATGAAGCTGATATTCAAAAATGCATAAAATGCCTTCAAGAATTGTAATAATTAGTTTTTACTAATTAATCCCTCTTGAACCCATCTATCGAAGATATTAAGAGCTAAATCAGTAAATTCGGGATCATTAATATTTTGATCAATTTCATGGAATTCGACAGGATCATTAATAATTTTTTTGATTTCTATGTAAAACTCATTAATTGCATTTTTGTCAAATGCCCATTCACCTTCTCTGTCCCAATCGTCAAATCCACCATGTGGCATGATGAATGCTGTTGGACTTTTAGCTTTCATTAATTTCTTTCCAATAATTCTAGCTGCTTCAGCTCTTTCTAGAGGTTCAAGGGCTGCACAAGTGACTAAGCGATTATGAGGGCGAAATTCTCTATTTTCAAAACGCTTTGGCCGCTTATCCCAAGTTTTTGCATCAATAACTGTTAGACCTCCTGGAGCAACAATTTGTGGAACACCAAATTCACCAGCTATTTCAAGCCTTTTGTCTCCTGAATTTACTTCAGATCCAAAAAAATAATTACTAACTTCTACAAGAGAAAAATCCATGACTGCTGAAATTTTGCCTTGTTTAATCAATGATTCCATCGCAGAACCACCCATACCTGTTGTATGAAAAACTGCAGCTTCAAAACCTCTTTTTTCTAACTCTGGGAGTAATTTTATAATATATTTCAAAGCTGAAGTCCCTAATGAAGTTATCCCAACAATTGGCTTTTCTTCGACAACTTTAGTAGATGATTTTGTAGCCCCAACAACAGCTCCACAAGCTTGACTTAATGATGACTTGCAAATGCTATTAAGGCCATACAAACCTCCTGCCCAAAGAATTGTGATAATATCAGGAGGTAATCTGCTTGGTTCAATTAAAGGAGATCCTGCAACTGTTGAAACAAGACATTTAGGAAAGCCAATTGGAAGAACCGAATATACATCTAATGCCAGATCTGTTCCCATTGTTCCTCCTAAGGAAATAACCCCATCGATCTTTTTCTCATTCAAAAGTTTAAGGGATAATTTTCTTGCACCTTTAGCAGATGCAATCATTGCATCATTTTCATTTCCTAAATTAATAATATCTTGATTAGACATTCCGGCATGTTGGGCAATGTCATGTTTTGAATAGTCTACTTTGATTGAGGGGTCGCCTAGAACACTTACATCCATTATAATTGCATTGCAATTTAAATTGAGAATGCATTTTCTCATATAATCTATTTCGTCTGATTTTGTATCTACAGTCCCAATAATTAAAATGTTTTGCATAAATCTTGACCTTTCTAAAAACAAAAAAGATTTATTATAATTGTTTAATGAGTTAGATTATCATATTAGTTAAAATTAATTAATTTTCCAAATATCTATTATATAAAATTATTTATTTTTGATTCTTTGATATTTAGAATTGATGTTTTATAA